>Ga0306926_10001464_pt1 | contig 23479 bp, 19 predicted proteins | sample flu12Cox44000178_FD_203759 | JGI IMG/M metagenome (GOLD analysis project Ga0306926, IMG submission 203759) | Lab enrichment of tropical soil microbial communities from Luquillo Experimental Forest, Puerto Rico - flux8day.12C.oxic.44.000.178 (v2)... | ecosystem: Environmental > Terrestrial >...
GGAAGATCTGCTGGCGGCTGCCCTTGCGCGCGGGCAGCTCGTCTTCACCTCGCAGCCCGCGGACATCACGCCGCGCGCGCCTGTCATCATCACCATCGGCACCCCGATCGACGAGTTTCTCAACCCGGTGCGCAAGGTGGTGCAGGACTGCATCGATGCGCTGCTGCCGCATCTCGCCGACGGGCAGCTGGTGGTGCTGCGCTCCACGGTCTTTCCCGGCACAACCGAGTGGCTCGACGGCTATCTGCGGCGCCGCGGCCGCGCGCTGCTCGTCGCGTTCTGCCCGGAGCGGGTGGTGCAGGGCAAGGGCGTGGCCGAGCTCAAAGAGACGCCGCAGATAATCAGCGGCACGACGCACGAGGCCGCGCAGGCGGCCGCGGCGCTGTTCTCTCCCATCGCCGCCGAGCTGGTCATGACGAGCCCGCGCGAGGCGGAATTCGCCAAGCTCTTCAACAATGCCTACCGCTACATCGAGTTTGCGATCGCCAACCAGTTCTATCTGATCGCGAAATCGGCGGGCCTCGACTATCGCCGCATCGCGCACGCCATGAAGCACAATTATCCGCGCGCGCGCGGCATTCCGAGCCCGGGGCTTGCCGCCGGCCCCTGCCTGTTCAAGGACACCATGCAGCTGGCGGCCTTCGCACAGAACCAGTTCAGCCTCGGCAACGCGGCCATGCTGGTCAACGAGGGCCTGGTCCTGCACGTCGTCGACGATCTCGACCGGCGCTATGCGCTTTCCGGCATGACCGTCGGGCTGCTCGGCATGGCGTTCAAGGCGGAGATCGACGATACCCGCTCCTCGCTGAGCTACAAGTTCAAGAAGGCGCTGGCCCCGCTCGCGGCCGGCGTGCTGACCACCGACCCGTTCGTGACGAGCGATCCGGAGCTGCGCCCGCTGGAGGAGGTGATCGCCAAGTCCGACCTCCTCATCCTGTGCGCGCCGCATGCGGCCTACCGCGCCCTCGATTTCGCCGGCAAGCCGGTGGTCGACGTCTGGGGCGCGCTCACCAACGCCAACGTGATCGGCTGACCGCAGGGCGCTGCCTACAGCATCATGTCCTTGCCCGGCAGGCCGAACAGGGTGCCGCCGAAGCTCGTGCCGACATATTCGTACTGGTTGGAGATGTGGGCGCGGCCCGCCATGAGGTCGGCGAGGATGCCGCCGAAGGGGAGCTCGTCGGACAGTCCCGCGGCTCCGGTCGCCTTGAAGATGCGCGCGGCAAGCAGCGTGCAGCGCTCCGTCACCTCGCTCGACTGGAACTTCATCGCCACGCGCTCGGCGAGCGGCGGCGTTTCGCCGCGCTGCGCATAGGCGTGCAGGCTCTCGAACGTGCGCAGCAACGCGCTTTTCATCTCGTCGATGGCGGCGGCCGTCTCGGCGCAGACGAGCTGGACGAAGGGGTTCTCCGCCGTGCGTCCGCCGGCGCGCGTTACCCGCGTCTGGCCCAGCGCAAGCAGCGCATCGAGCATGCCCTGCAAGGCGCCGAGCGCCGCCGTCGAGATGCCGCGCACGAAGATCTGGCCGAACGGCAGCCGGTAGAGGGGAGCGGTGTTGATCGCCTGCCCCGGACCCCGGAGCAGGAAATTGTCCGCCATGCTCTGCGAGCGGTGCGCGGGCACGAACACGTCGTCGACCGCAATGTCGAGGCTTCCGGTCGCCTGCAGGCCGCAGACGTGCCAGGTGTCCACGCTCTCATACTGCGTGCGCGGCACAAGAAAGATGCGCCCCTCGGGTGCCGCGCCGGCGTCACCGGAAACCATGGCGCCGAGCAGCGCCCAGTCGCAGTGCGCGCAGCCGCTTGCGTATTTCCAGCGCCCGGCGAGCCGATGACCGCCGGCCGTGGCGACGGCGTTCCCCGCGGGCATCAGCGAGGAGCAGATCAGCGTGCTGTTGTCGCGTCCCCAGACTTCAGCCGCCGCGGGCTCCGCGAGCAATGCCATGAACCAGGGATGCACGCCGCACACGCCGTAGATCCACGCCGTCGACATGTCGCCCTGCGCCAGCGCGAGCTGCACCTCGTAGAACGTGGGGAGATCCATCTCGTAGCCGCCCCAGCGCCTGGGCTGGAGCACCTGGAACAGGCCGGCGCTGCGCATCTGCGCAATCGTCTCATCCGGAATGCGGCGCTCGCGCCTGCCCTGGCGCGAGCGCGCGGCAAGCGCCGGGATCATGGCGCGCGCGCGCGCAATGATCTCGGCCGGCGCGGGAGTTGCGGTCGCGGTTGATCGCGTGCTTTCCATAGCCTCCCGCGTAGCCCGGATTGAGCGCCAGCGAAATCCGGGATCGACCGTGCCACACGCAAGCATGTCCCGGATTTCACGCGCAAGCGCGCGTTCAATCCGGGCTACGGCACTCCCCCCTACTCCGCCGCGGTGAGCGCCTTGCGCGCGTGCGCCTCAAGCCGCGCGATCACCGCGTCGGTCGACATGATGTCGCCGAAGGTGAGATAGAACGCGCACAGCGAGGCGTTGTGGTCCTCATCGGTGACGGCGGCATTGCCGTCGCTCACCATGATGGTCCGGAAGTTGAGCATCATGGCGTCGCGCGCCGTCGACTCGCAGCACACGTTGGTGACGGTCCCGGTGATCAGCAGAGTATCGAGGGAACGCGCCCGCAGCACGTCCGCGAGATTGGAGGAGCCCTGGATGAACGCGCTGAAGCGGTTCTTTTCGACAATGAGGTCGCCTGCCTCGACCTCGAGCGCGCTCCACAGCTCGTGCCCCTTGCTGTCGGCAGTGAGCGCGGCGATGCGCTTTGCCGCCTGCTCCGGGCTCGCCATCTCGAAATAGGTCGACCAGTTGCGCAGCGCATCCTCCCGGAACGTGGTCTTGATCCACACCACGGCGCCGCCGGTTGCGCGCACCGCCGCGGCAAGCCGGTTGATGTTGGGGACGATCTCCTGCGCCATCGGGCAGAGCGCGTGCGCGACGCCGGGCAGCATGAACGCGTTCTGCATGTCGACCACGATCAGCGCGGTCCTCTCCGGCGCAATGTTCTCGAACGCGTGCGCGCGCCCGCGTTTGGCGATGACGCGGTCGATGACCGACTGCGGAATTGATACGCGATGCATGGGCGACCTCCCGTGTATCTGCAGCGTAGCCCGGATTGAGCGCCGGCGAAATCCGGGGGGCGCGCGCACTCCCGTGCTACGAAGCGCGCAGCCGGCCCGCGAACGCATCGGCGATGAAGGCGTGCGCCAGCGCGTAGCCGTGGCGGGTGGCGGCCTCGTCGTAGACGGCGACCCCCGGTATGTTGGCCGCTGGGTCGGTGAAGGCGTGCACGACATGCCCGAAGGTCAGCAGCGCCCAGCGCGCGCCCGCCTCGTTCATTTCCGCCTCGAAGGCGTCGCGCTCGGCCTTCGGCGCGACCGGGTCGGCGGCGCCGTGCACGGCGAGCACCGCCGCCTTGATGTCGCCGCGCCCGGCCGGCTGCGGCGTCACCAAGGTGCCGTGCATGGACACGACCGCCTGCACGTCGGCGCCGCTGCGGGCAAGGTCGAGAACGTTGAGACCGCCGAAGCAGAAGCCGATGGCCGCGCGCCGGGTGATGTCGCCGATGGCGCGGCGATCGGCCTCGCGCGTGAGCGTATCAAGCGCGGCGGCGATGCGCCGGCGCATTCCCGGCACGTCCGCCATGAACGGCTGCAGGAACGTCATCGGGTCTTCGGTTCCGACCGGACCGTTGCCTTCCCCGAACATGTCGGCGACGAACACCACGTAGCCCTCGTGCGCGAGCAGCTGGCCGGTCTCGATCGCCGGCTTGATGACACCGCGCCAGTTCGGCGCCATCAGCAGCAGCGGCCGCGTCCCCTTGACGCCGTCCTCGGAGATCAACGCCCCGCGACAACCGATGCCGGACACCGAATAGAAGACGCTCTCGACCGCCATCGCTTTCCCTCTCCGGTACAATCCCTGAGCAACCTACTTACGCAATGTCATGACGCCGGAACAGAGGCGCCGCAGTCCCAGTGCCCCCCTCACCCGGCGCCTTTGGCGCCGACCTCTCCCCGCTGGGGAGAGGTAATTGAGTCTGCTGCTCGTACAGCGAAACTCTCGACCGGCGGAGAATAGCTCAAACCGTGCTCCACACGCGGTCAACCTCTCCCCGGTGGGGAGAGGTCGCGAGCGAAGCGAGCGGGTGAGGGGGACCGCAGCCAATCCGATCGTCGCCCTACATCGGCGGGCGCAGGAACGCGAAGTCGCAGCCTTCATCGGCGCCGAGGATTTCGCTCGCATAAAGCCTGGCGTAGCCGCGCTCGGGAAGCTCCGGCGCGCGCTTCGCCGCGGCGGCGCGCCGCGCAAGCTCGCCCGCATCGACCAGAAGGTCGATGCGCCGTTGCCGCACCGAGAGGCGAATGCGGTCGCCGTCGCGCACGAGGCCGAGCGGGCCGCCGGAGGCGGCGTCCGGCGTCACGTGCAGCACAATGGTGCCGAAGGCGGTGCCGCTCATGCGCGCATCGGACACGCGGATCATGTCCTTGACGCCCGCGCGCGCAAGCTTCTTCGGGATCGGCAGGTAGCCTGCTTCCGGCATGGCGGCCGCCGCGTGCGGCCCTGCGTTCTGCAGCACCAGCACGTCATCGGGCGCCACATCGAGGGCGGGATCGTCGATGCGCCCCGAGAGGTCGTCGAGCGAGGAGAACACCACGGCACGCCCCTCGTGCTCGAACAGTTTCGCGTCCGCTGCCGAGCGCTTGAGAATGGCGCCCCTGGGCGCAAGATTGCCGAACAGCGCAACGAGCCCGCCGTGCGGCTCGAACGGCTGCTCGCGCGCGGCAATGATGGTGCGGTCGACATACGATGCGGCGTCAGATTGCAGCCGCTCGCCCAGCGTCTCGCCGGTCACCGTCATGGCGTCGAGATGCAGGAGCGGCGCAAGCTCGCGCAGCAGCGCGCCCATCGCGCCGGCGGCGAAGAAGTCCTCCATGTAGCCGTTGCCGACCGGCTTGAGATTGACCAGCACGGGCGTTGCATCCGAGAGCCGGTTGATGTCGTCGAGCGACACCCTGATGCCGGCGCGGCCTGCGATTGCCGTGAGATGGATCACCGCATTGGTCGAGCCGCCGAGCGCAAGCAGGACGCGAAGCGCGTTCTCGACCGATCTCGCGTTGACGATCCGCTCCGGCGTGAGCGCGGAGCCGATCAGGTTGACCGCCGCCGCCCCCGTGGCTTCGGCGGCACGCAGGCGATCGGCATGCACGGCCGGGATTGCGGCGGTGCCCGGCAGGACTAGGCCGAGCGCCTCGGCGAGACAGGCCATGGTGGAGGCAGTGCCCATCACCGCGCAGGTGCCGGCGGTCACGGCGAGCTGGCCCTCGACCTGCGAAATCTCGGCGTCATCGACCTCGCCGGCGCGGTAGCGCGCCCAGAAGCGGCGGCAGTCCGTGCAGGCGCCAAGCCGCTCGCCGCGGTGGCGGCCGGTCAGCATCGGTCCGCCCACCAGCATGATTGCCGGACGGCCCGCGGAAACAGCGCCCATGAGCTGCGCGGGCACGGTCTTGTCGCAGCCGCCCATGAGCACGACGCAATCCATGGGCTGGGCGCGGATCATCTCCTCGGTGTCGATCGCCATCAGGTTGCGGTACTTGAGGCTGGTCGGGCTCAGGAACACCTCGCCCAGCGAAACGGTCGGGAACTCGACCGGCAGCCCTCCTGCCGCAAGCACGCCGCGCTTGACCGCCTCGAGCAGCTCGGGGAAGTGGCGGTGGCAGTTGTTGAAGCCCGACGCCGTAGCCGCAATGCCGACGACCGGCTTGCCCAGCATGGCGCGCGAATACCCCATGGACTGCGCAAACGAGCGCCGCAGATAGAGCGAGAAATCACGGTCCCCATAGTTCGTGAGACCGTCCATGAGGCCGCGATCCGGCATCGAGACACCGTCAAAAGGCCATTTCGCACGCGAATGCAAAAAGGCCATCCTCTTGATTTAGCGCAATTCTAGAACAATCCGGAACGCCTATTAACGGCTCGACAAAGGGGCCGGAATAAACGTAGTTTGGGAGAGGTCCAAGGAAGGGCAGCCCTGTGCGCGGGCGCGACGGGGATCACGAGCTCAACCCACCATACCTGTAACTGCGGTCATGACTTATAACGAGTATTTCGAGAAGGCGCTTGCCCGGCTGCGGGATGAGCGGCGCTACCGCGTGTTTGCCGATCTCGAGCGGCTTGCCGGCCGCTTTCCGCATGCGATCTGGCACTCCGCGCGCGGGCCGCGCGACGTGGTCGTCTGGTGCTCCAACGACTACCTCGCAATGGGGCAGCATCCCAAGGTGATCGGCGCCATGGTGGAGACCGCGACCCGCATGGGCGCGGGCGCGGGCGGCACGCGCAATATCGCCGGCACCAATCATCCGCTGGTCGAGCTCGAACGCGAGCTTGCCGATCTGCACGGCAAGGAGGCGGCCCTGGTCTTCACCTCCGGCTATGTCTCGAACGAGACGGGGATCTCGACCATTGCCAGGCTGCTGCCGGACTGCCTGCTGCTTTCCGATGCGTGGAATCACAACTCCATGATCGAGGGGGTGCGGCAGTCGAAATGCGAGAAGCAGATCTTCCGCCACAACGACATGGCGCATCTCGAAACGCTGCTGGCGGCGGCGCCGCGCGAGCGGCCCAAGCTCATCGTGTTCGAGACGCTCTACTCCATGGACGGCGACGTGGCGCCCATCAACCGCATCTGCGACCTGGCCCAGCGCTACGGCGCCATGACCTATGCCGACGAGGTGCATGCGGTCGGGATGTACGGCGCGCGCGGCGGCGGGCAGGCCGAGCAGCAGGGGGCGATGGCGCGCCTCGACGTCATCGAAGGAACGCTCGCCAAGGCGTTCGGCTGCATGGGCGGCTACATCGCGGCGGACGCGCCGCTGATCGACGCGGTGCGCAGCTACGCGCCCGGCTTCATCTTCACCACCGCGCTGGCGCCGGCGATCTGCGCGGCCGCGGCGGCGGCGATCCGCCACCTCAAGCGCTCGAGCTTCGAGCGCGAGCGCCACCAGGCGCGTGCCGCGCGCGTCAAGGCGGTGCTCAACTCGGCGGGGCTGCCGGTGATGGCAAGCGACACCCATATCGTGCCGGTATTCGTCGGCGAGCCGGAGAAATGCAAGCAGGCGACCGATCTCCTGCTCGAGCAGCATGGCATCTATATCCAGCCGATCAACTATCCGACCGTGCCGAAGGGGAGCGAGCGCCTGCGCATCACGCCCTCGCCCCATCACGACGATGCGCTGATCGACGCGCTGGCCGAGGCGCTGCTCGACGTCTGGGAGCAGCTTGCCCTGCCGCGCGGGCGCCCCGCGCTGGCGGCGGAGTAGCCTGCCGCACAGCGTGGGGGCCGGCAAGGCCCCGGATTTCCCTCCGCTCAATCCGGGCTACGATCAACAGGATCTTATGTGACTGACCTGCGGCGTGCGGCGTTCAGTCGTCGAACGCGCCGCGTCCCGGCCGCTGCCAGCGCCGGCGCGCGGGCGCGCGCTTGCGCCCGCCGAAGCGGCGCGCCGCCACCGCGATGGCAAGGCTCACCACCAGAAACCGCACCAGGTGATGGGCGCCGACATAGATGGGGTCGAGACTGAGCGTGAGCGCGAGCACCATCATCGTGTCCTGCGCGCCCGGCGCAAACGCGACAATCACGTCGGCGATGCGCAGCGGCAGCAGCGCCGCCACCAGCAATGCAAACGCCGCGGCCACGAGCCCCGCTACCGCGAACGAGCCGAGCGCTGCGCCCAGATAGGAGAGCAGCATGCGAAGCCCGGTGTTGGCAAAGCGCGCGCCGGCGACCGCGCCGAGCGTGACCACCGCGGCGCTGCCCAGCCACCACGGCAGCGATGCGTGAACGAGGCCGCTGCCGTTGAGAACCGCCGCGCCGAACATGGCGCCGAACATCAGCCCGCCCGGAAATCGCAGGCGCAGCATGGCGAGCGCGCTCCCCGTCGATGCAATTGCGAGAATGGCAAGCTGCGTGAACGAGCCCGCGCCGGCCGCACGCAGGGGCGCGACCGGCGTCACGGCCAATCCGAACGCGGCAAGCCCCGCCGGCACGCCGAGCACGATCAGAAGGACGCGCATCACCTGCACAATGGCAATCCCGCGCAGGTCAGCGCCAAGCTCGGCGGCGAGCGCCATCACCTGCGCCATCGAGCCGGGGCTCGCGCCGAGCAGGGCGGACAGCGGCTGCCAGCCGTGCACCCAGCGCAGATAGCCGGCAGTCCCGGCGAGCATGGTCATGACCGCGACCATGAGCAGCGCCACGCTCAGCGGCCAGGTCGCAATGCCGCGAAGCGTCTGCGGGGTCACCACGGTCCCGAGCAGCATGCCCACCATGACGAAGCACACGCGCGCCAGCGGGAGCGGCACCCGCATCGGCCTTCCTGCCAGCGCGGCCACGGCCACCGCAAGCATCGATCCTGCGACCAGCGCGCCGGGAAATCCGATGAGCTCCAGCAGGCCAGCCCCCGCCGCCGCGACGAGCAGCGTCTCGGCGACCGGCAGGCGCTCGAACTTGCCTCGGGATTCGTGCATATTGCTCGATGTAGCTGTAGCCCGGATTGAGCGCAGCGAAATCCGGAAATTTGTTTCAAGGCCGCGGCGGACCCCGGATTTCACTTCGGTCATCTCGTCAGCCGACTGCGCGTGCGATAGAGTGCGGCCATGCTGCAAGCCTGGGTCGTGATCGCCTTTGCGCTCGGCTATATCGGCCTCCTGTTCGTGATCGCGAGCTACGGAGACGAGGCCGGGCGCGGGCGCGAGGGCCACCCAAGTCGGCTGTTGCCGACTTGGGCCCCTAAGACTTGGGCACTTAAAGAGCAGATCTCGGGTAGACCCGAGATCTGGCGGGGCTTCATCTATCCGCTGTCGCTGGCGATCTACTGCACATCCTGGACGTTCTTCGGCTCCGTCGGGCTCGCCTCGCGCAACGGGTTTGAGTTTCTGACCATCTATGTCGGGCCGATCCTGGTGATCGGCTTCTGCTCGCCGCTCATCATGCGCATCGTGCGGCTCGCCAAGGCGCAAAACATCACGTCCATCGCCGATTTCATCGCCGCCCGCTACGGCAAGGCGCAAAGCGTCGCGGCGGCGGTGGCGCTCATCGCCATCATCGGCACCGTTCCGTATATCGCGCTGCAGCTCAAGGCGGTGTCGTCGTCGCTGACCACGGTGCTGGCGCATACCGACCCCGCCGGCGCGGCCATGCGGCCGGTGCTCGGCGACATTGCGCTCTATATCGCCGCTGCAATGGCGATGTTTGCCGTCCTGTTCGGGACCCGGCACATCGATGCGACCGAGCACCAGGACGGCCTGATGCTGGCGATCGCGACCGAATCGCTGGTCAAGCTCGTGGCCTTTGTCGCGGTCGGCGCCTTCGTCACGTTCTGGATGTTCGGCGGGCCGTTTGCGCTGTTTGCCGCCGCGTTGGCGCACCCGCAAAGCGCCGCCGCGCTCATGCGCGAGGGCGCCCCCGGCACCTTCGCCGCCATGACGCTGCTTTCGCTGTTCGCGATCGTGCTGCTGCCCCGCCAGTTCCACGTCACGGTGGTCGAGAACAACAACGAGGACGAGATCAGGCGCGCGTCCTGGCTGTTTCCGCTTTATCTCGTGCTGATCAATCTGTTCGTGCTGCCGATCGCACTGGCCGGCCTGCTGACGTTTTCCGGCCGGCAGGTCGACAGCGACATGTTCGTTCTGGCGCTGCCGCTCGCCGCGCATTCCGAATGGTTCACGATCGCCGCCTTCATCGGCGGGCTGTCCGCCGCGACCGCCATGGTGATCGTGGAATCGGTCGCGCTCGCGATCATGGTGTCGAACGACATCGTCATGCCGCTGGTGCTCAAGCGACGCGAAGCCGCGATCAGCTCCCGCGACAATGTCGGCGGCCTCCTGCTCGCGGTGCGCCGGGCGGCGATCTTCCTGATCCTGTTTCTCGCCTACGTCTACTACCGCCTGGACGGCGAGGCGCAGCTCGCCTCCATCGGATTGCTGTCGTTTGCGGCCATCGCGCAGCTCGCCCCCGCCTTCTTCGGCGGGCTGATCTGGCGCCGCGCCACCGCGCGCGGAGCGCTTGCTGGAATGACGATCGGAATTGCGGCCTGGGCCTATACGCTGCTGCTGCCGAGCCTGGCGGATGCCGGGATCGTCGGCCGCGATCTGCTCGTGCAGGGACCGTGGGGGATCGCCGCGCTGCGTCCGCAGGCGCTGCTCGGGCTCGACCTGCCTCCCCTCGCCCACGGCGTGCTGTGGACGCTGTCGCTCAATCTCGTCGCCTATGTGGTCTTCTCGCTAACGCGCGCGCCGGCCTCCATCGAGCGGCTGCAGGCCGATCTGTTCGTCGCCTCGCAGCTCACGCCGCTGCCGCCCAGCTTCCGGCTGTGGCGCTCTTCGGTCACCGTCGAGGAGCTCACCACCGCGGTCGCACGCTACCTCGGCGAGGAACGCACTCGCACGTCGTTCGGCAGCTATGCGGCAACGCGCGGCATGAACCTCGCGCCGAAGGCGGAGGCGGACTTCCAGCTGCTGCGCTATGCCGAGCACCTGCTCGCCTCCGCAATCGGCGCGGCGTCCTCGCGCCTTGCCCTCTCGCTCCTGCTGCGCAAGCGCACGGTATCGACGCAGGCCGCGCTCAAGCTGCTCGACGATGCCAGCGCCGCCATCCACTACAACCGCGAGATCCTGCAGACCGCGCTCGATCACGTGCGCCAGGGCATCGCCGTGTTCGACAAGGAGCTGCATCTGGTCTGCTGGAATCGGCAGTTCGGGGAGATACTGGCATTGCCGGCGGGGCTCACGCGCGTGGGCACCAGCCTCGATGCGATCCTGCGCTTGAACGCGCAACGCAGCGGCGGCGACCCGAAAACCATCGACGCATTGGTGGGCGAGCAGCTCAATCGCTACCTCGCCGCCGGCGAGCCGTTCCTTGAGCGCTTCGCCGACCGCGATCTGGTGATGGAGGTGCGCGCAAACCCGATGCCGAACGAGGGCATCGTGACGACGTTCACCGACATCACTCCTAGCGTGAAGGCGGCGGAGGCGCTCGAGCGCGCCAATGAATCGCTCGAGCGGCGGGTGCAGGAACGCACCGAGGAGCTCACCTGCCTCAACCAGGAGCTCGCGCGCGCCAAGGCGGCCGCGGATGAAGCCAACATCTCCAAGACGCGGTTTCTCGCCGCCGCCAGCCACGACATCCTGCAGCCGCTCAATGCCGCGCGTCTCTATGTTACCAGCCTGTTTGAGCGCCAGGCCTCCGGCGGTGATGCCGCCCTGATCGGCAACATCGATGCATCGCTCGAAGCGGTGGAAGAGATATTCGGCGCGCTGCTCGACATCTCGCGTCTCGACAGCGGCAGCATGAAGCCGGAGATCACGGCTTTCCGCATCGACGACCTGTTGCGCCAGCTCGAAGTGGAGTTCGCGCCGCTGGCGCTGGAAAGAGGGCTCAGGCTGCGCTTCGTGCCGTGCTCGCTGGCGGTGCGCTCCGATCGGCGCCTGCTGCTGCGGCTGCTTCAGAATCTCGTATCGAACGCCATCAAATACACCATCGCGGGCCGCGTGCTGGTCGGCTGCCGCCGCCGCAAAGGATGCCTTCGCATCGAGGTTCATGATACCGGGCTTGGGATTCCGGCTTCGAAGAAGCAGGCCGTTTTCCAGGAGTTCCATCGCCTCGACCGCGGCGCCAAGGTCGCCCGCGGCCTCGGGCTTGGACTTTCGATCGTGGAGCGGATCGCGCGCGTGCTCGATCACCGGCTCTCGCTCGCCTCGACGGTGGGGCGCGGGACGCGGTTTGCGCTGGAGCTGCCGCCTGCGCCGGCCGTCCCGGCGAAGGCGCCGCCCCAAGCCGCGCGCATGCACGACCGCGGACGGCTTTCCGGCGTCACCGTGCTGTGCCTCGACAACGATCTCTCCATTCTCGACGGCATGGAGCAGCTGCTGGCAGGGTGGGGCTGCGCCGTGCTCAAGGCGCCGGACCTCGCGGCGGCGATGGGCGTCATCGCGCGTTCCGGGGCGCCGCCCGACGGCCTGCTCGTCGACTACCACCTCGACGAGGGCGACGGGATTGCGGCCATCGGGCGGCTGCGCGATCGTTTCGGCGCCGATCTCGCCGCCATCCTGATCACCGCCGACCGCAGCCCGCGCGTGCGCGCGGACGCCCGCGCCAACGATATCCAGGTGCTCAACAAGCCGCTCAAGCCCGCCGCGCTGCGCGCGCTGCTCACGCAATGGCGCGTCCAGCGCGTGGCCGCGGAGTGATCCCTCCCCACCCGAACTCGGGCCTGCCCGAGTTCGGGCACTTTAACGGCGGCCCAAGTCGGATAGATCCGACTTGCGCTGGGGAGGGATACGCAAGCGCTACGGTGCCGATTGCGGCCACTGCCCGGATTCGATCCGGGCTGCGGCAATCACCGCCTGCGTGCGGCTCTCCACGCCGAGCTTCTGCAGGATGGCCGAGACGTGCGCCTTGATGGTGGCTTCCGACACGCCGAGCTCGTAGGCGATCTGCTTGTTGAGCAGGCCCTCCGACAGCATCATCAGCACACGCACCTGCTGCGGGGTGAGCAGGGCGAGCCGCGCGATCATGCCCGCCGTCGGCTCGTCGGAGGGGCCAAGCTCGATATCGGGTGGCGTCCACACCCCGCCTTCGAGCACGCGCGCGATCGCCGCGCGCATGGCCTCGACCCCGAGCGTCTTGGGAATGAAGCCGGAGGCGCCGAAATCCATGCAGCGGCGGATCACCGCCGGATCGTCGTTGGCGGAAACCACGATGATCGGGACGCTGGGGTATTGCGCGCGCAGATACATGAGGCCGGAAAACCCGCGCACGCCCGGCATCGAGAGATCGAGCAGGATCAGGTCGATCTCCGCGCCGCGCTCGAGCTGCCTGGTGACGTCCTCGAAGGAGCCGGCCTCGGCGATATCGGGCTTCTCGAACAGGCCGGAAACCGCCTCGCGCAGGGCGCCGCGAAACAGCGGATGATCGTCCGCAATCATGAGCCGCGTCGATTCCCTCACCCGCTTCATGCGCCCTCGCCGTTCGCAAGCAACCTGATATAGCATACCGCGCTCTCATCAGTTTGATCGCCGCACCCTTGGAGCCGACCCGGCCGGGCATTAAGGATGCGTCATGCCCCGACCAATTCCCTTGCTGCGCGTCGATGGCCCGGTGATGGTGCTGGGGGGACCCTACGGCAATCTTGAAGCCACACGCGCGGCGCTCGCCGAGGCGGCGCGGCTCAAAATTTCCTCCGACCGCATCGTGTGCACTGGCGACGTGGTGGCCTACGGGGCGGATGCTGCGGCCACCGTCGCGCTCGTGCGCGGCGCGGTCGGTCACGTGGTGATGGGCAACTGCGAAGCGAGCATCGCAGCCGCCGCCCCTGATTGCGGTTGCGGCTTTCCCGCGGGCAGCAGCTGCGAACGGCTTTCCGCGGCCTGGTTTGCGTATGCGGCGCGCGAGCTCGACGAAGATGCGCGCTGCTGGATGGCCGCGCTGCCGCCGCGCATCGATCTCGAGATTGCAGGCGTGCGGCTCGCGGTCATCCATGGCGGCGTCGACGTGATTAACCGGTTCGTCTTCGCGTCGACGGCTGCCGCGACCAAGCGTGCGGAGATCGAGCGCAGCGGCTGTGACGGCGTCATCGGTGGCCATTGCGGCCTGCCGTTCACGCAAGCGATCGACGGCAGGCTGTGGCACAACGCCGGCGCGGTGGGGCTGCCCGCAAACGACGGGACCACGCGGGTCTGGTGCAGCATCCTCACCGCGGAGGCCGGCGGGATTGCCATCGAGCACCGCGCGCTCGAGTACGACTGGGCCGCGGCCGCCGCCGGCATGCGGCGCGCGGGCCTGCCGCAGGAGTACGCCGCCGCGCTCGCAACCGGGCTGTGGCCGAGCTGCGACGTGCTGCCGCTCAAGGAGATCCGCGAACGCGGCGTACCGCTTGTGCCGGAGCGCGTGTTCTGGCGGCCTCCCGCGCGCGATGCGGTGCGCAAGCGCCGCCGCGCGTGCACGCGCGATGAGCTGTGGCCGCGCGGCGAGCGCGCTGCGCAGCTAAGGCTCGCGCCGCACAAGTTCCGGGATCCGCAGCTCACGGCAACCGGCGTGCCGCGCGCGCATGTGACCATGGAGCGGCTCACGACGCTCTGGTTCAACACCGGCACGCTCTGCAACATTGCCTGCCGCAATTGCTACATCGAATCGAGCCCGCGCAACGACCGCCTCGTTTACCTCACGCGCGGCGAGGTCGCGGCCTTTCTCGACGAGATCGAGAGCGCGGGCACGGGGACGCAGGAGATCGGCTTCACCGGCGGCGAGCCGTTCATGAACCCGGATTTCATCGCCATGCTGCACGACAGCCTCGCGCGCGGGTTTCGCGTTCTGGTGCTCACCAATGCAATGCGTCCCATGCAGCGCGCCAAGGCGCGCCTGCTCGACATCAGGAACAAATTCGGCAACCGGCTCACCATGCGGGTCTCGCTCGATCATTTCACGCCGGAGCGCCACGAGGACGAGCGCGGTCCGGGCACTTTCCGGCCGACGCTCGACGGGCTGATCTGGCTCGCGCGCAACTCCTTTCGCCTGGCGGTCGCCGGCCGCACCATGTGGGGCGACGATGAGAGCGCCGAGCGCGCCGGCTATGCGCGCCTGTTTGCCGAGCACGCGATTGCGGTCGACGCCGCGAGCCCGCGCGAGCTGGTGCTGTTTCCCGAGATCGACCCCGGCGCCGACGTCCCGGAGATCACGGATGCGTGCTGGGGCCTCCTCGGCAAGTCGCCCGCCGATGTCATGTGCGCAAGCTCGCGCATGATCGTCAAGCGCAAGGGCAGTGACCGCCCGGTCGTCGTCGCCTGCACGCTGCTTCCCTACGATCCGCGCTTCGAGCTCGGTGTCTCGCTCCGCGCCGCAACCCGCACGGTCGCGCTCAATCATCCCAACTGCGCGAAGTTCTGCGTGCTGGGCGGCGCCTCATGCAGCGCGCGGTGACGCGGTGGTTAAATTGTAGCCCGGGTTGAGCAGTGGGACGCGCATAGCGCGGCCCGGTGCGAAATCCGGGAATGGGCTCGCCGAACGTCGCAGCCCCGGATTTCGCCGGCGCTCAATCCGGGCTACTACGTGCAGCATGGTCCGATACCGTCGCAATTTCATCGCCGGCGGAACGTTTTTCTTTACTGCGACGCTCGTCGATCGAACCTCACGCGCGCTGACCGATCACATCGATGCCTTGCATGCCGCCATGAGAACAACGCGCGACTCGCATCCTTTCACCATCGATGCGGTCGTGATCCTGCCGGACCACGTGCACATTGTGATGACCCTCCCGGATGGCGACCCCGATTACTCGAACCGCTGGAGTCTCATCAAACGGCGTTTCACCGCCGGCGTCATGAAATCGGGAACAGTGGTCGCGCGTCACCGGAACGGAGAACCTTCGCTCTGGCAGCGTCGGTTCTGGGAACACACAATTCGTGACGATCGGGATTTTGAGCGACACGTCGACTACATCCATTTCAATCCAGTCAGGCATGGCCTGGTCAACCGTGTACGCGATTGGCCGCATTCCTCGTTCCACGAATATGTCCGGCGCGGATGCTATCTGCGGACTGGGGCGGAGATTTCAGCCAGGAAAGCGGAAGTTTTGGCGAGCGTCGCTGGTAAACCCGGATTTCGCTGGCGCTCAATCCGGGCTACGGACGTACTTGTAGCCCGGATTGAGCAGCGGGACGCGCGATGCGCGGCCCGGTGCGAAATCCGGGAATGGCTTCGGTTGCGTCCTAGTCCCCGGATTTCGCGTTCCGCTCAATCCGGGCTACTTGATCCCGTGGATGATTCCCATGACTGATACGATGAAGCAGTTGCAGCGCTTGCTCGCCGATCGCTTTGGCGAGGAGCTGGACATCCCGGCGCACAGGTTTGAGGCAGAAGCACTCGCGGGCATGGCGGGGCGCGCAAGCCGGCGCAGCTTCCTGCCGAAACAGATCGACGCGGCGCTGCTGCGCATGCTGTGCGCGGTCGCGCTCTCCTCCCCCACCAAGAGCGATCTTCAGCAGCGCGACATTGTCATTGTCGAGGACCGCGCCGTGCGCGAACGCCTCGACGCGATCGTGGGCGAGGAATGGGTGCGCGCGGCCCCTGCCCTGCTTGTCTTCTGCGGCAACAACCGCCGGCAGCGGCAGCTGCACGCGCTGCGCGGCCATCCCTTTGTCAACGATCACCTCGATGCCTTCTTCAACGCGGCGGTGGACGCGGCAATTGTGCTTGCGGCTTTCGTTGCCGCGGCGGAAGCGGTCGGCCTGGGCTGCTGCCCGCTGAGCACCCTGCGCAACGCGGTCGAGGAAACCAGCGAGCTCCTCGCACTGCCGGAGCACGTGTTCCCGGTGGCGGGGCTCGCGTTGGGCTGGCCGGCGCAAGCGCCGGCATTGCGCCCCCGCCTTTCGCTGTCCGCGACTGTTCACCGCGGCCGCTTCGATGATGTGCAATGGCGCCAGCATGTCATGGAATATGATGCCAGGCGGCGGCGGCTTGCACCGTTCGCGCGCCAGCGCGCGCCCGAGCGCTTCGGCGAGCATCCGGAATATTCATGGTCCGAGGACAAGGCACGGCAATACGCGCGCCCCGAGCGCGCCAATTTCGGCGCCTTCGTGCGGCGCAAAGGCTTCAAGCTCGATTGACGAGAACGCGTCCGGGGCGTCGTAGCCCGGATTGAGCGGCAGCGAAATCCGGGGTTTGCGATCACGAGCCGAAGGCTTCCCGGATTTCGCAACGGGTCGCGCTTCGCGCGCCCCATTTCTCAATCCGGGCTACAAGTGCTCAGCTCTTGCTGCCGATAAACTGGAGCACGACTTCGCGCCGGTGCGGCCGTGCGCGATGCTCGGCCACGTAGATGCCCTGCCAGGTGCCGGAGCGCAAGGGCGCCATCGCGCACCGGAACATGGAGCGAAACGGCCGTGAGCATGGTCTTGACATGCGCGGGCATGTCGTCGGCCCCCTCCACGTCGTGCACCCAGCCGCCGTCCTCGGGCGCGAGCCGCGCGAGCGCCGCCACCAGGTCGGTGCGCACATCGGGATCGGCATTCTCCTGGATGACGAGGGAGGCGGAAGTGTGCCGCATGAAAATGAAGAGGATGCCCTGCGTCGCCTTTGCCGCGGCGAGAAAGCCCGCCACCTCGCGCGTGATCTCGGTGAAACCCGCGCCGGAGGTCGCCACCATGAGCGATGCAGTTGCGATGCTTTCCGGTACCGCGCTCACGATGGCGGAGAGCTCGACGCTCATCGTGCAAGGGCCTCAGCTCTTGTCCAGCACGTCCTTGCGCCAGCCCGCGATCATTTCCACCAGGCGACGCCACATCCTGTCGAGAAAACCCATCATCTTGTTGAGATCGGCGTCGCTGGGCAGCTGCAGCTGCGGCGGCTCGGCTTTGGGAGCCGGCAGCTCGGGCTTGACCGTGCCCGGCAGCGGCAGATTGCGCGCAAGCATGTCCTTCTTGAGCGCGGCGTTCTCACCCTGCAGACGCGCGATCTCGGCCTCGAGCGCGGTGCGATCATCGGCCACCGTCTGGCAGGCCCACCCCGCAGGCCGCCGCGTGCAGAGCGATACCTGCCCGGTGCGCCCGTCAAGCCGCAGATAACCATCATCGACCTTGTTGAAGCTGTAGCGCGCCTCATCGCGCTCGCCCGGCGCATCCTGCGCGCCGGCGGGAAGTCCCTGCGTCAGCGGGCTGAGGAACAAGACTGCAGCCACGGCGCGCATCATGCGGTCGATCATGGGTCCTCCTGCGGGGTATGCATCGCGACGTTGCGGCCGCCCCGCAATCGCGCGGCAGGTCAATTGCCGCCGTTGGCGGGCAGCCGAGGCTCGCATACAATACCGCACGACGCTCCGGACACCAGCGGATGAATCTGCAGCGATTGCGCGAGGCGGTGCGCAGCGCGGGACGTGAAGGCCTGCCGCCCGCCTCGGCGCGCGCCTACCTCTTTGCGCTTGCATGCATCGGCCTTGCGGTACTCGCGCACTTCGCTTTTGCGCAACTCTCCGCCGATATCAGCCCGTCCATACTTTACAACCCCGCGGTATTCGTCGCCGCGCTCGTCGGCGGCACCCGCGCCGGGGCGCTCGCCGCCGGGGCGAGCGCGCTCCTCATGTGGTGGACCTTCGATGCGCGCTATCTCGGGTGGCGCGTGAGCACACTTACGCCGGCGCTCAATTGCGCGCTCTATCTCGCCACCACCGTGGTGATCATCTGGGTCGCCGCGCGCTATCGCGTCTGCGCGCGGCACGCGCGCGCGCCGGCAGACGGTGACGGCGCGCCGAGCGCTTCCGCCGCCGCGCCGCGGCCGCACCAGTGGTGGGCTTTCGGCCTCGCGCCCCATCCGCTCGCAGGTTACATCGTGGCGCTCGCCGCCATCGCCATCGCCACGCTCATTCGTCACAGCTTCGGATGGCTCGGCGGCGAGATGCTGCCGCTCGTTTCCTACTACCCCGCCGTCCTCATTGCAGCCCTCACCGGCGGTACCGGCGCAGGATTGCTCGCCATGCTGGCGAGCCTGGTCGTGGTCTGGTCGGAGGTTCCGGCATTTTCGTTCGGACCGATCTCCCGCGAGGAGAGCGTCGGCCTTGGGCTTTATGTCTTTGCCTCGCTGCTCACCGTGTGGCTGGCCGAGAATCATCGGCATGCCTCGCGCGGCGGCGAGATCGAGCAGCCTGCCTTGTTGCGCTGGGCAACCCCGGTCCTGGTCGCGTGCGCCGCCCTGCTGCTCACCACGCTTGTGCTGCTCGCCATCGATTCCTACCTGGCGCCGGATCATCTCGTGCTGGGCTATCTGCTGCCCACCGTCGTCATTGCGATGCATTACGGCAGCACGCTCGCGGTCATCAGCTCGTTCGCAGGCGGGATTGCGGCGACCTATTTTCTGTTTCCGCCGAAGCTGAGCTTTTTCATCGCGACCCCGCTGCACGTTGGCGAGCTTGGATTCTTTCTGCTGCTTGCAATCATTGCCAGCAAGGCGGTCGCGGCCCTCACCGACGACGCGCACGCCGGTCGCGCAAGTCACGTTTGAGCGGGCTTATGTCGCAGTGCGGCAGGCGCCCCCCGTGCTACCCTGCGGGAAAGCGGAACGCCCCGGGCCTTGGTTGCATAAACAGCTTATATCTAGTCGCGGTTGCAAACCGCCAGTGCCGGCGCGCCTGCCGATGCACTACATTCTCACGTCACAATTTCGTGGGACCGCGGACGGAAAACGAGACCTCCACAAATGACCCGGAGACGAACAGCATGAGCGTGCGGCTCGATCACGGAGAAGACACGCTCAACGAGGTGCACGAGATCAACGTCACCCCGTTCATCGACGTGATGCTGGTGCTGCTGATCATTTTCATGGTGGCGGCCCCATTGGCGACCGTCGACATCCAGGTCAACCTGCCGGCGTCGACTGCCGAGCCGCAGCAAAGGCCGGACAAGCCGCTCTATCTGACCGTGAAATCCGACCTCACGCTGGCGCTCGGCGATGATCCGGTCAGCCGCGACCTGCTGGGCGGCACGCTTGATGCCGCGACCAGCAGCGGAAAGGAAACGCGCATCTTCCTGCGCGCCGACCGGGCGGTGCCGTACGGCGAAGTGATGGAGGTCATGAACCTGTTGCGCAGCGCGGGCTATCTCAAGGTCGCGCTCGTCGGCCTGGAGAAGGTCCAGGCTCCATGATTATGCACCGATGGCATTGTCCGAAACCGGGATCGCGCCTATTTGTTGCTCGGAGGATGCTCCGATGTCGGAGATGGTTTCCACGACATCCACTTCGCGGGCGGCCCTGATGGCCGCCGCGGCAATCAGCGTTCTGCTCGCGGGGGCCGTGGGGCTGTGGTCGCATTACGGCACGGCGGTGCTCTACGAGATGATCCTTGCAGGGATGGCGGCCTGCTTGTGAAGATTTGCCGGCTTGGGATTTCGTCATGGCTGCGCGCAGCGTCCGTATTTTCGTGATCTCCACGGCATTCCTTGCCGGCCTTGTGCTGTTCGGCGCAGTTGTCGTGATATTCGATCGCCTGTCCATGCCTGCGGCGCAACAGGTCGCCACCATCGGAGGACCATTCAAGCTCACGGACCAGAATGGCCAGGCCGTGAGCGAGCAGGATTTCAAGGGTCATCCATTCCTGGTGTTCTTCGGCTTTACCCACTGTCCCGACGTCTGCCCGACCACGCTTTTCGAAGTTTCCGAAATATTGCGCTCGCTCGGGCCCGACGCCGATCGTGCGCGCGCTGTGTTCATCACAGTCGACCCGGAGCGCGACACTCCTGCGGTGATGAAGGATTATCTGTCGAGCTTCGACCCGCATCTCGCGGGACTTACCGGCGACCCGGCGGCGGTAGCGGCAGTCGCCAAGGTGTATCGGGTCTATTACAAGAAGGTGCCTTTGGATCAGGGCGGCTACACTATGGATCATACCGCCATCGTCTATCTCATGGACAAGGATGGTCGCTTCGTCGCGCCGTTCAATCTCAAGCGGCCGGCCGAAGCGGCGGCGGCGGACCTGCGCCGGTATTTGTGACGCGACCGCCGTCTGCAGGTAAGGGCAAATACTGGCATGGCCGTAACCAAATATCGCCTGCTGCCCCTCGTCTTCGCTCTGCTCGCAGCACTGGTTCCGGCCGCGCTCGCGCAGCCCGTGCCGCGAGAGGCTCCCGTGCGCGTGCCGGGCTTCTGGGACCCGCGGCATCGGCCGGAGCGGCCTGACCTCACGCGCGTGAGCGTGATCCGTTTCATCACCGAGACCGACTACCCGCCGTTCAATTTTGCCGGTCCTGACGGAAACCCGCAGGGTTTCAACATCGAATTCGCGCGGCTGATGTGCGAGCAGCTCAAGCTCGCCTGCACCATCCAGATGCGCCGCTTCGAGACGCTCATTCCCGCGCTCTCTGCCAACCAGGCGGACGCCGCGATTGCCTCGATGGCAACAACTCCGGAAATCCGCGCCAGGGTGGATTTCACCGACCCCTACTACCGCACGCCCGCACGTTTCGTGGCCCGGCGCGATTCCCCAATCGAGGACCCGCTGCCGGAGCGGCTTGAGGGAAAGAAGGTCGCGGTCGTCGCCGGTACCGCACACGAGGCCTACATCAAGAACCTGTTCACGGAAGCGCAGGCGCTGAGCTATCCGAACGCCGATGTGGCGCGCCTCGCGCTGCGCCGCGGCGACGTCGACCTCCTGTTCGGCGATGCCATCTCGCTCGCGTTCTGGCTCAACGGCTCGGATTCCGAGAGCTGCTGCACGTTCCGCGGCGGCCCCTTCATGGACAGCCGCTATTTCGGGGAAGGCATCGGCATCGCGGTGCGCAAAGGCAACGACCTCATCCGGCTGGCGCTCAACTGGGCGATGTTCCGGGTCTGGGAGCAGGGCCGTTTCACCGATCTGTGGCTGCGCTATTTTCCGATCAGCCCGTTTTGACCCTCAACGCCACGCCGGCGGGATTGCTTGATGTCGACAATCGAAGCCGGGCCGCGGGAGCTGCAAGCGCTGGCAGAGAGCTCGAACGCCTGGCCGTTCGAGGAAGCGCGCAGGCTCGCCGCACGCCTTGAGCGGCATCCCAAGGACGAGGTGATTTTCGAAACCGGCTACGGCCCGTCCGGGCTGCCGCACATCGGAACGTTCGGCGAGGTCGCGCGCACTACCATGGTGCGCCATGCCTTTCGCGTGCTCACCGACGACAAGGTCAGAACCCGCCTGATCGCGTTCTCCGACGACATGGATGCCCTGCGCAAGGTGCCGGACAATGTGCCCAACCGCGACATGATGGCTGCCCATCTGGGCAAACCGCTCTCGCGCGTGCCCGACCCTTTCTCCAACGATTATCCATCCTTCGGTGCCGCCAACAATGCGCGCCTGCGCGCATTCCTCGACGCGTTCGGCTTCGACTACGAGTTCCTGTCGTCCACCGACTGCTACATGTCGGGCCGTTTCGACCGCGCGCTGATCAAGGTGCTGGAGCGCTTCGAGGAGGTGATGGCGATCATGCTGCCTTCGCTGCGGGAAGAGCGCGCGGCGACCTATTCGCCGTTCCTGCCGATCTCGCCGACCTCGGGGGTCGTGCTGCAAGTCCCGATCCTGGCGCATGACGCTCGCGCCGGCACCATTACCTATGAGGATCCCGAAAGCGGCGAGCGGGCGACCACGCCGGTAACCGGCGGGAGGGCGAAGTTGCAATGGAAGCCCGACTGGGCCATGCGCTGGGTCGCGCTCGGCGTCGACTACGAGATGGCGGGCAAGGACCTGATCGATTCGGTGAAGCTTTCGGGCGAGATCGTCCGCGCGCTCGGTGGGGTGTCGCCGGAAGGCTTCAACTACGAGCTCTTCCTCGACGAGAAGGGCCAGAAGATTTCCAAGTCCAGGGGCAACGGCCTCACCATCGAGGAATGGCTGCGCTATGCCAGCCCGGAATCGCTTTCTCTGTTCATGTACCGGGAGCCGAAGGCGGCCAAGCGCCTCTATTTCGATGTGATCCCGCGCCACATGGACGAGTATCAGCAATATCTTGAAGCCTACGAGCGACAGGATGGCCGGCAACGCCTCGCCAATCCGGTGTGGCACGTCCACGGCGGCAATCCGCCCGAGCCGGAGACCGCCATCTCGTTCTCCATGCTGCTCACGCTGGTCGCCTCGTCGAACGCCGAGAACCCCGAGACGCTGTGGGGTTTCATCGGCCGCTATCGCCCGGGCGTCACGGCGCGCACGCATCCGAAGCTCAACGCCATGGTCGACTATGCGATTCACTATTTCCGCGACTTCGTGCTGCCGCACAAGAAGTTCCGCGAGCCGGACGCGGGCGAGCGCGCGGCGCTGATCGACCTGCGCGATGCGCTCGCGCAGCTTCCCGCAGGCGCGAGCGCGCAGCAGATACAGGAAGTGGTCTACGAAGTCGGCCGCCGCGAGCCGTTTCTCGACAGGAGCGGCAGGATCAAGACCAGGGATGGCAAGCCCGGCGTCACTCTCGACTGGTTCAACATGCTTTACCAGGTGCTGCTCGGGCAGGAGAAAGGGCCGCGCTTCGGCTCCTTCGTCGCGCTCTACGGCGTGCAGAATACCATCGACATGATTGACGGCGCGCTCGCGCGCTCGGCGTGATGCGATGGCCGATGCTGGAGCGTCGTGCCGGCGGGACAGTAAGAAGCGGGAATCCTCCAAATCTCTTTGTTGAGCGCTCGAAATCCCGAGATTGGCGAATCCTCGCCATCGCTACGTCTGTTGGCCGAAGCCAAGCGGATGTAAATATTGCGGTGCGGTAATCTCGGCTTTGGCACTGGGCCGACGGGCGCGATGTCCGCTCTCACGCAGAGTCTTGGAGGGTAAGCAGACTTACCGCAGACCATGCAATCAAAGCGTGGTAAAGTCGCCCACTGCGCACAGGCATGACCTTCCATGGTAGGGCCGCATGACAACAAGAATCGAACGGCGTTCTTCCAGGAGCAAACTCCATGACGACCGCAGAACGTGTTGGCTTGCGAATT
>Ga0306926_10001466_pt1 | contig 23472 bp, 24 predicted proteins | sample flu12Cox44000178_FD_203759 | JGI IMG/M metagenome (GOLD analysis project Ga0306926, IMG submission 203759) | Lab enrichment of tropical soil microbial communities from Luquillo Experimental Forest, Puerto Rico - flux8day.12C.oxic.44.000.178 (v2)... | ecosystem: Environmental > Terrestrial >...
CGTCTCATCGCTGAGGCGGTTTATGCGGAGGACAACCAAGCGACCTTAGCGCGCTGGTATGGTTCTGCGCTCGCCACCGGGCAGACGGTCGACAATGTACGCGCTTGGCCGGATCGCATTCGTGCGGTCACGGCGGACGCCGTGCAGAACGCCGCGCGCACCTGGCTCGATCGCCGCCACTCCGTTACTGGGTATCTCGTGAAAAGCCTGCAATTCGAGGAGAAGCGATCGTGAGAAGGATGCGCGTTCCTAGCCTCGCGGCAGCGATCGCGGCAACGGCCATCATGTTCGTGGCCCCCGCCGGGGCGACGACGATCGAACGCGTGGTCAGCCCGGGAGGCATCGAAGCCTGGCTGGTGCATGAGCGAGCGGTTCCGCTGATCGCGGTCCAATTTGCCTTTGCCGGCGGTGCCGTGCAGGACCCGGCCGGCAAAGCCGGCACCGCGACGCTGACAGCTTCGTTGCTTGATGCCGGCGCTGGCGACCTCGACTCTACCGCTTTTTCAGATCGCCTGGAACGCAGGGCGATTCAAATGAGTTTTTCGGCGCAGCGTGACACGATCCTCGGCACGATGCGCACGCTCACCGAAAATCGCGACGAGGCCTTCGAGCTTTTGCGCCTCGCCGTCACGACGCCTCGGTTCGACGCTAAAGACGCCGAGATCAGCCGCGCCCAGATTCTCTCACTGCTCCGCCGCGAGACCACGAGTCCCACCGATATTGCCAGCCGACGCTGGTGGGAAACGGCCTTCGAGGGTCATCCTTATGGCCGGCCGGTGAACGGCACGCCGGAAACGGTGTCCAGCATCTCGATTGCAGACCTCAAGTCCTATACGCATCGGGTCCTTGCCCGGCAGAATCTCAAGATAGCGGTGGTTGGCGACATCGACGCCGAAACGCTGAAGGTGCTGCTCGATCGAACTTTCGGTGCGCTTCCGGAAAAGGCGGAACTGTTCCCGATCGCCAATGTGGCGCCGCGCGGGCTGGGGCGACGGATTGAGGTGAGCCTCGACGTGCCGCAAACGGTGGTCGATTTCGGCGGCCCTGGAATTCCCCGCCAGGATCCCGACTTCATGGCGGCTTATCTGGTCAATCATATTCTCGGTGGCGGCTCGACAGATTCGCGGCTCTATCAGGAAGTCCGGGAAAAACGCGGGCTCGCTTATTCGGTATCCGACAATCTGGTCTGGCTCGATCATGCCTCGGTGTTGCTCGGCGGCACCGCGACCCGGGCAGACCGGGCCGGCGAGACTGTCGATCTGATCGAAAAGGAAATCCATCACTTTGCTGACGACGGCCCGACCGCGGGCGAGCTCATGGAGGCGAAGCGCTATCTCAACAGCGCGTTCGTGCTCAATCTCGACAGTTCGACGAAAATCGCGGGACTGCTGGTGCAACTGCAGCTCGACGGTTTTGGCACGGATTATTTCAGCCGCCGCAGCGCCATGATCGAGGCCGTCAGCCTTGATGACGCGCGACGCGTTGCCAAGCGGCTGCTCGACAAGGGATTATTGGTCACCGTGGTCGGCAAGCCGCAGGGTTTTGCTTCGAGCAAGCCGAACTGACTCGCATCGGCCGCGGCTCCTACGGCGCAAGAAACAGGGCAGCCGGATGGACCCGGCGGGAATTACAGCATCGCCGCGGCTGCGCGTCAGCTTTCTCGTCGTTGCCGCATTGATGTTCCTGCTCTGGGGCTGGAGCCTCGTTCCGCCGATCGAGAACTGGAATAACCTGTACGAGGATGGTTTTTCCTACGTGGGGGTCTTCTACGCCAGCATCATCTGCCTGCCGACGGGTCTGTTGCTGCTCGTCGGAGGCGTCGCCGGCCGTGGCCGGCACGTCGCGCGTGCCCGCCCCGCGCTATTCGTGGGTGCCGGCACACTGTTTATCGTGGTGGCATTCTTGATCTTCCAGCACATCGCCAATTCGATGGGTGGCTTGGGATTGGGCTGAGGGCGGCGGCCGCCGTCGCAAAGTTCTTGCCAAAGACCCGCCGGGCGGCCTGCCGATCTCACGCCGCTTCACTCTTTGGCGGGCACGGTGCGCAGATAGGCGACGATTGCGTCAAGATCATCGGGAGTCAGCGTCGCATAATAGCGGTAGCCCATTGGCGGCTTGAGCTTGCTGCCGTCGCGGCTGACGCCATGGGTGACGGCGCGCTTGATCTCGTCGTCGCTCCAAGCGCCGATGCCCTTTTCCTTGCTGGACGTTATGTTGCGCGATACCGAAACGCCCCACGGCCCGCGAAACTCAAAGCCGCCGGCGCCAAGCCTGGCGGCGAAGTCGCGCCCACGCGGTCCCATCGGCGTGTGGCATTCCATGCAATGGGCCACAGTGACGAGGTAGCGACCCTTGTTCACTTTCTCGCCGAGCAGCGCCTCGCTGAACGGCTTATCGCCGCCGGGCGGAATCGGGTGCGCCTGCGGCATCTTGTAGACCGGATCGGGCACGCTGTTCTTGATCGGTTTGATTGTGTGTAGATATGCGATGACCGCATCGAGATCACGATCGGTCATGATCTCGTAAAACCCGCTCGGCATGACCATGGCGACCGGCGTGCCATTGCGCTTGATGCCCTTGCGCAGGACCTGCTTGAGCTCGGCATCGGTGTAATCGCCAATCCCGGTTTCCTTGTCTTGAGTGATGTTCGGAGCTGTCACTTTGAACGGTGGCTCATCCCAGCTCAAGCCGCCGGAAAATGCGCGCTCGGCGATATCGCCGCCGCCCGGACCCTTCGGGCTGTGGCAATTGCCGCAGGTGAGAATGCCATTGACGAGATAATCGCCGCGCCTGATCAGATCGGTATCGGCCCGCACGCTGCTGAACGTGACGACAAACGCGAAGATCAATGAAGCTATTCTAGTCGGCAAAGCGGCCCCCCATGTCCCTTACCACGAATATACATGCGATCGGCGCGGCGACAATTCACTGCGCCGCCAAATCGGATGCACGAATTGCCGCAGCTATTGCGGCGCGATTCCAGCGAGCTTGGCGGCTTCGCGCATGTTTTCGTAATCGGTGCGAATGAACTCGGCGAATCCTTTCGCGGTCATCTGCTCGGGCGACGCGACTTCCGAGCCAAGGCTGACCAGCCGTTCCGCGGCGGGAGTGCCGGAACTCAATCCCTGCGCGATCGCCTGTTGGATTTTGTCGACGACATCCGACGGCGTCTTCGCCGGGGCGACTACGCCAATATAGCTTTGCGCCGTGAAGCCCTTTACGCCGCTCTCGTCGAAAGTCGGAATGTCCGGCGCTAGCTTCGAGCGATGCAGCGCGGCGATGGCGATGATATGGGCCTGGCCACTTTGGTGCATCGGCAGCGCGGTCGAGAATTCGGTCATGGCGCCGTCGACATTGCCGCTGATTAAATCGGGCATCAGCGCGCCGCCGCCGCGATAGGGAACATGGGTGAGATTGGCTCCGGTTGCGGCTTTCAGCCGCTCCAGCGTCATATGCGTGGCGCTGCCGACGCCGCTGGTGGCGATCGTCACCGCCGCATTCTTCGACTGCGCGACGAGGTCGGTCATGGTCTTGGCCTGAATTTTGTTGCTTAAGATCAACGCATGCGGCACGTAGCTCGTCAGCGCGACAGCGGCAAAATCCTTCAGCGGGTCATAGCCAAGGTTGGCATGAACCAACGGATCGACCGTGAGTGGCCCGTTCGATCCGACCAGGAGCATGTAGCCGTCCGGCGTTGCATGCGCGACGAATTCGGCGCCGATGCTGCCGCCGCCGCCGCCACGATTCTCGACCACCACTGGTTGGCCCAGCGCCTTGCTGACAACATCACCGGTTATGCGCCCCACAATGTCGGCATTTCCTCCGGCCGCAAACGGCACAATCAGATGAATTGGGCGCTCCGGATAGGCGGCCGACGCGCGCCGCGCCAACAAAGGAAGAACGGGTGCGGACCCAAGCGCGGCAATGAACATGCGGCGTGGAATATTCATCGCGGTTCTCCATATTTGTTATTCATCATTCGCAAATCCGGACGATGTCCAAGGTTCAAACATTTTCACGCCGATTTCGCTTCCGCTCAATCCGGGTTAGTGTCCCAACTCCGAAATTCGTAAGCGGTTGCGGCGTGCTGGCACGAACTTCGGGTTCGCAGCACTAAGAATGGACATGATTCCGGTCACCACAAAGATCGCGCTTGATGAACGGGAGATTACCGAATCTTTCGTCCGCGCATCCGGCCCCGGCGGGCAAAACGTGAACAAGGTCGCGAGCGCGGTGCAGCTCCGTTTTGACGCTCGTCGGTCGCCTTCGCTGCCGCAGGACGTGCGCGGCCGGCTGGAACGCCTGGCCGGCTCCCGTCTGACCCGCGACGGCGTCATCGTCATCACTGCACAGCGCCATCGGGCGCAGGCGCGCAACCGCGAAGACGCGCTAGCGCGACTTTTAGACCTTATCCGACGGGCTGCGCATCCGCCGCTGCGGCGCCGAGCGACCAAGCCGCCGGCGGCGGCGCGCGAACGCCGCATCGAAAGCAAGAAACGGCGGGCCGGCGTCAAACGGCTCCGGCACGCAAAACCGTCATTTGATTGAGCTGTCAATGTTCATCCGTTGACGGCGCGATATTGCGCCGCTTCGAGCGCAAAAAGGCCGGCGCCCAGCGCGGAAAATCCGAGCACCATGAGGATGATCGCGTAGACAAACAGTGATTTATTCGCTCCTTCGCGGTTGCGCTGCCGGCGCTGGGCCAGAAACAGCACACAGCCGATCACGTAGACCGCGACACCGCAAGCCGCCAGGATTGCCCCCGGCAAATATCGCTCCATTTCCCCTCCACATCGCTCCACATGGCAAGCGACCCTGAGCATAGGCGGAGCCCATGATCCGGGCTACCGTTGGCTCCGAATCGTTCAGTCAAACTGCCCATCATGCCTGTCCGACAGCTCAGCGAAGCCGTCATCAACCGCATCGCCGCAGGGGAGGTCGTCGAGCGTCCCGCAAGCGTGGTCAAGGAACTTGTGGAAAACGCGCTCGATGCCGGGGCCAGGCGGATAGATATCGTCACCGATGGCGGCGGCCGCCGCGTGATCAGCGTCACTGATGACGGCGAGGGCATGACCCGTGCCGATCTCGCGCTTGCGGTGGAGCGGCACGCCACTTCGAAGCTTGCCGAAGACGATCTTGTCGCGATCCGCACGCTCGGCTTTCGCGGCGAGGCCTTGCCCTCGATCGGCGCCGCGGCACGGCTTGCAATCGCGGCACGGCACGCCGATGAGCCGCATGCCTGGGCAATTGAGGTAGACGCCGGCGTCAAATCCGAGGTGAAGCCGGCCGCGCTCGGGCAGGGCACGCGCGTCGAGGTGCGCGATTTGTTTTATGCCACACCGGCCCGGCTCAAATTTCTGAAAAGCGATCGCGCTGAGGCTGAAGCCGTGCGGGACGTGGTCAGGCGCCTTGCGATGAGCCGGCCCGACGTCGCCATGACGCTCTCCGGCGAGGAGCGCTCGCCGTTGCATCTTGCCGCCGTGCTAGGGGACTCTGCCGGCCGTTTGGTGCGGCTCGGCGATGTGCTTGGCGCCGAGTTTCGCGCCAACGCCGTCGAAGTCAACGCCGAGCGCGAGCAGATCAGGGTCGAGGGTTTTGCCGCGCTGCCGACCTTCACCCGCGCCAATTCGCTCGGCCAATATCTGTTCGTCAACGGCCGGCCGGTTCGCGACAAATTGTTGTTGGGCGCGGTGCGTGCGGCTTATGCCGATTATCTGCCACGCGACCGGCATCCGCTGCTGGCGCTGTTCGTGTCGGTGCCGCCGTCGGAAGTCGACGTCAACGTGCATCCCGCCAAAGCCGAGGTGCGCTTTCGCAATGCCGGATTGGTCCGCGCCCTGATCGTCCATGCACTCAAGAGCGCGCTGGCGCGCGAGGCGACGCGCGCGGCGACGACCGGCGGCGCGGCGACCCTTGCAGCGTTTCGCGATCCGGCTCGGCTGGGGCGGTCCGCCTCGGCTTGGCGAGATTCAGCAAGCCGCAGACGAGAAATCGGCGCGGCTTTTGCGCCGCTTCATGGCGGTTTCGCCGCACCCCCGCAATCGGCTTTTAATGTCGGCGCTCCGGCGGCCGACCTGCACGACGCTTTTGACGGCAGCGTTGTGAACCGCGCGGAAGAACAATCGCGGGACGGCGCGCTGCTCGATCACCCGCTCGGGGCGGCGCGCGCTCAGGTTCATGATACCTACATCGTTGCCCAGACTGCCGACGGCCTGGTGGTCGTCGACCAGCACGCCGCGCATGAACGCATCGTCTATGAGCGCCTGAAGGAAGCGATCGATAAGACCGGTATACCTAGGCAGATTCTTCTCATTCCCGAGATCGTCGATCTCGATGAAGCCGATGTCGAACGCCTCGTTGGCCGCGCCGACGAGCTGTCCCGTTATGGTTTGGTGATCGAACCGTTCGGTCCCGGCGCGGTGGCTTTGCGCGAAACGCCAGCGCTGCTCGGCCAAATCGATGGCGCCGGTCTCATTCGCGATCTTGCCGAGCATATCGGCGAATGGGACGAGACACTGCCGCTGGAACGCCGGCTGATGCAGGTCGCGTCCTCGATGGCTTGTCACGGGTCGGTACGCGCCGGGCGGCGATTAAAGCCCGAGGAAATGAACGCGCTCCTTCGCGAAATGGAAAGAACGCCCAATTCCGGCCAGTGCAATCACGGTCGCCCGACTTACGTCGAATTAAAGCTCACCGACATCGAGCGGTTGTTCGGTCGGCGGTAGGTTTTCGGCTGCTAAACGAGGCGGCAAAAAATAAATTCAGTATCGTCATAGACGCGCCGTTCCAACTCGGAAAATCCCGGCGGGGGCGCGAAAGCCGATTTGGCGGCTTCTTCAACGACGATCAATGCGCCGGGCACGAGCCAGCCGCCGTCGCGCGCCGAGACGAGGGCCGCGGCGGCCAATCCCTGTCCGTAAGGCGGGTCCAGAAAGGCGAGCGAGAATGGCTCGACCGGATGCGCTGGCCCGAGCTTGGTCGCATCGCGGCGGAAAATACGCGTGATGCCGCCGAGTCCAAGCGCGGCGACGTTTTCCCGAATGAGCGCGCGCGCTTCCGCACCCTCATCGACCAATAATCCGAAAGCTGCGCCGCGCGACAGCGCCTCGACGCCAAGTGCCCCGGTGCCCGCGAACAGATCGAGCACGCGAGCGCCGGTGATCGGGTTTTCGTAAGCATGCAGCAAAATATTGAACAGCGATTCCCGCAGCCGGTCGGCCGTGGGGCGAATGGCCGAGGACTTTGGGCCGGCCAGCGCGCGCCCGCGTAGTCGTCCGCCGACCACGCGCATCAGAGCATGACCCCGAAAAAGCCTGCCCCGGACTTGATCCGGGGTGAGTACCGGCTTTCGGAAAAGATCATGCTCAAATAATAAAACGAAATTGCCAATAGCCATTTCCTTTCAGTTTTTGTCTCGCGGCCGCCGCGGCCGCATACGCGACCTTCGCCGGGTCGAATGGTTTCGGCGATGTTGATCGGATTTGCGGCGAAAGCCGGGATCCTCTTGTCGCCCCGTTTCGGGTGGCGAGGTTCGCGGATAGTGTTCGACCGCCACCTGTCTGCCCTTGCGATCGGTCAGAACATCAGACTGCGGCCGCTCGCTGCGCTCCGGGGCTTCGCCGCGATCGCTGCGCGTACCATGGAATCTGCGGCGCATTTTTTTTGTCGGCCGGCCTTCTTCGCGGACACGCCAGGCGTGATCCGTTGAAGTGCGACGTTTCGATTTTTCTCGTTGCTGTTGCCGGACAACTGGACCCGTTTCATCGGTGCGCGCTTGATCGCGCCTTGGCTGCCGCGGCGGGCGTGGCGTCGAGAAATCGGCTCCGGACTGCCTCGCGAGCTTATCGCCGAGCTGCTCGCGCAGCACACGGGTGCGGACTTCTTCGACTTCCCCTTCGCCAAGCTCCCCGAGCTGAAATGGCCCGAATGAGACGCGGATAAGGCGGGTGACGCTTAGTTCGAGATGGCCGAGCACATTGCGGATCTCGCGGTTCTTGCCTTCGCGGATGCCGAGCATGAGCCACAGGTTTGACCCTTGCACGCGGTCGAGTACGGCTTCGATCGAGCCATAATGGATGCCCTCGATGGTCACGCCGCGCCGCAGACTGTCCAGCCGGTCTTGCGTGATCGAGCCATGCGCGCGCACCCGATAGCGCCGCAGCCATCCCGTCGCGGGCAATTCCAAAAGTCGCGCCAGCGCGCCGTCATTGGTCAAAAGCAACAGACCTTCGGTATTGAAATCGAGCCGCCCGACGCTGATCAGGCGCGGCAAATCGCGCGGCAGATTTTGGAAAATCGTCGGTCGGCCTTGCGGGTCGGCATGCGTCGTCATCAGTCCGCGCGGCTTGTGATAGAGGAACAGGCGGGTGCGTTGGCGGGCCGGCAGCGGTTCGCCGTCGACTGTAATGCGATCCGAGCCGGTCACATCCATCGCGGGCGAGGCGATAGTCGTGCCGTTAACCGCGATCCGGCCGGCCGCGATCCATGCTTCGGCTTCCCGCCGTGAGGCTAGACCGGCACGCGCGATGACCTTGGCGATGCGCTGACCGCTTTTGCGTTGGTTCGGCTCTTCTTTCATGCTCATCTTTGCTCGCGTAACTGACGTGTATAAAGGCGTGGATGGGTGGCACAAGCTCACTTTGGCCGGCTGACCGCCGGATGTAACTAGCCGGGACGTGCGGTGGCGACTCCAATGACATCGTTTATGGATATGGCACTCAATGAGGCGCGCAACGCCGGCCAACGCGGCGAGGTGCCGGTCGGCTGCGTGTTGGTGCGCGGTGACGAGGTCATTGTGCGCACCGGTAACCGTACGCTTGCCGACCGCGATCCGACTGCGCATGCCGAAATGATCGCCGTCCGTCATGCCGCGCATCGGCTCGGCTCCGAGCGACTCGACGGTTGCGATGTTTACGTTACGCTCGAGCCCTGTGCGATGTGCGCCGCCGCGCTATCATTCGCGCGGATTCGCCGTCTGTATTACGGCGCCGCCGATACCAAGGGCGGCGCGGTGGAAAACGGCGTGAAATTTTTTACTGCAGCGACCTGCCACCACCGGCCGGAGATCTATGGTGGGTTCGGTGAAGCGGCGGCGGGGGAACTGCTCAAAGATTTCTTCAAGCAACGTCGTTGATTAGCGCGCTGAGTTTTTCCTTTATTTCGGCCTTTACCGCTTCAGCCGAGCGGATGATTGCGCTCGCCTGGAGAAAACCCAGTGTGCGGAAAATGCTCACATTCGGTCGGATCACAAGATCAGGAGCGGCATGGTCGAGTTTTGCGGCGACGATCGCGCTGCCCATCACCATGACTGTCGTGTAAAGCGCTTCCCACACGTTCGGCACGTCAACCCGCTCGCCTTCTGGGATTCCATAAACGTCAACGCCGACGACGTGGTCAGCGCGTCCGGTGAGCTTGTCAAAGGGCAGGGGATTGGTGGCGCCGCCGTCGATCAGGACGCGGCCGTCGACGATCATCGGGCGGAACAGACCGGGTATGGCAATCGAGGCGGCCAGGGCCGGGCGTAACGGTCCTGACGCGATTGCCAATTCGCTGCGGCGATGCAGGTCGGTCGCCATGGCGATGAATGGAATGGTCAATGCCGAAAATTCGCCGGGCACCTGAGCGGGCATGAACTGTTCACAAAATTTCTCGGGGTCGATCTGCGTAGCCTGGCTGAGCCGCCCGTAGATCAGATCGCCGAGATTGCCGGCGCGTGCGGTCATCAGCCGGCGCCGTGTCTGGCCCCAATCGTGGGCGAAGGCGATGACGTGGTGGCGGATGTCCTTGCCGCACATGCCCGCGGCGTAAGCGGCCCCGACAAGCGCACCGATCGACGTACCGGCGATCGCGGTCGGCTTCACGCCCATCTCATCCAGCGCCTCGATAACCGCGATATGAGCGAGCCCGCGCGCGCCACCGCCGCCAAGTGCTAAAGCAAAGCTTTTCATGCGCCGGCCGCAGAGGCGAATTCGAAAGCCTTCGCCGCAAGCGGCCGCACCAGCTGCGCCTTGCTGGCGGCGAGTGCGCTGCTCGCGGTGCCGTCACGCACTCTCCCGGCAATACCCTGCATGATCGCGGCCAGACGAAAAAAATTATAGGCGAAATAGACGGGCAAATGCGGCCGCGGATCGAGGCCGCTCCGCGCCACATAGAGATCGATATAGGCATCGAGTGACGGGATACCGAGCTGCCCGAGGTCGAACCCCAAAAGCGAACCGGTACCGGCATCCGCGTGCGGCATGTGCCACTGCATCAGATGGTAGGAGAAGTCGGCGAGCGGGTCGCCGAGCGTCGACAATTCCCAATCCAGTACCGCAATGATCGCGGGTGCGTCGGCCGCCACGATCATGTTGTCGAGGCGGTAATCGCCGTGCACCAGGCGCGGCAACTGTTCCGGCGGCAGATGCGCGGGGAGCCAATCGATAAGCCGCTCCATGTCGTCGATTCGCTCGATCTCGGAAGCGCGATATTGCTTCGACCAGCGCGCGACCTGCCGCGCGACATACTGTTCGCCGCGGCCGTAATCGCCAAGTCCGATCGCGGTGGGATCGAAAGCGTGGAGGCGGGCGAGCGTCGCGTTCATGCCGTCATACACTTGTGCACGTTCGGTGGGGTAGGAATCCGGCATTTGCGGCTCCCAGAACACCCGGCCGGCGGCGAACGCCATGAGGAAAAAAGCGGTCCCGACAATGCTTTCATCGGCGCAGAAAACGAGCGGCTCGGCGACTGGAAAACCCTGCGCATAAAGCGCGCTGATGACGCGGTGTTCGCGATCGACGGCGTGGGCTGAAGGCAACAGTTTGCCGGGCGGCTTGCGCCGCAGCACATAGCGGCGCAGCGGCGTATCGATCAGATAGGTCGGATTGGACTGCCCGCCTTTGAATTGGCTGACGAGCACGGGGCCGGCGAAACCCGGTACGTGTTCGCTCAGATAGGTTTCGAGGCGCCCAACATCGAATTGCAGCCGTTCGGCGACTTCACGCGTCCCGGAGAAGGCGCTCTGACGTTCGCTGGTCGTCATGGCCCGGCATTGAAGAAATCAAGCAAGCCTTGCGCCGTCGCCGTCGGATTTTCTTCGGGCAGATAATGACCGCTCGCGACCGCCATTCCGCGCAGATCGGAGGCCCAATCCCGCCAGCAAGCGAGCGGGTCGAGGCCTGCATTGGCCGGCAAGCCTTGGGTGCCCCACAACGCGAGCACGGCGCAGCCGATCTTTTTGCCAGCGGCGCGATCAGCCTCGTCGTGTTGGAGGTCGCTGGTTTGGCCAGCGCGGTAATCTTCGCACATGGCGTGGATCCGCTCCGGGTCTTGGTAAGCCGCATGATAATGGGCAAGCGCACGCGCATCGAAGAAATCCACGCTCTGCGCCTTTGCGCCTGCGGCGGCGCGGTAATCAAAAAAATATTTCGGATCGTGCGCGACCAATGTTTCGGGAAACGGTTCCGCCAGTGCCAGAAACAGCCAATGCCAGGCGCGCGCCGCAAGCCGGGCATCCATGCGGTGCCACATGTCCCAAGTGGTGATGATGTCGAGCACAGCGAGCCGCTCCAGCCGGCCAGGATGATCGAGCGCCAGCCGATAACCGACGCGGCCGCCGCGATCGTGGCCGGCCAAACGGAAGCGGACAAAACCGAGCGTCTCCATCGCTTCCACCATAGCCTGGGCCATGGCGCGCTTGGTGTAGGGCGTATGGTCGGGCTCGGCCGGCGGCGCCGCCGACCAGCCATAGCCGGGGAGGTCCGCGATCACGAGTTTGAACCGCTGCGCGAGCGGTTGCGCAACGCGGTGCCACATCACGTTGCTTTGCGGGTGACCGTGCAGGAGCAGGAGCGGCGGGCCGCTGCCATCGCTGACGCGGGCGAAGATGCGGCCGCCGGACGTTTCGATCCAGCGTGACTCATAGCCGGGGAAGAGATCCGCAAGGTCCGGCATCAGACGCGAGCCTCCCGTTCCACGGCGCGCCAACCGATATCGCTCCGGTAGAAACCTTCAGGCCAGCGAATGCGCGCGATCGCCGCATAGGCGCGCGCCTGCGCCTCGCGCACCGTCTTTCCCGTCGCCGAAATGTTAAGCACGCGGCCGCCATTGGCGAGGATGCGGCCGCCCTCGGCTTTGGTGCCGGCATGAAAGATTTGTACGCCTTCGACCGCTGCGGCGTCATCGAGGCCCTCGATGACGGTGCCGCGGGAATAATGACCCGGATAGCCCTTGGCGGCCATGACCACGGTCAGTGCCGGCGTCTCGTACCAGCGCAAGTCGAATGACTTCAACATACCGTCGCGGCTTGCCAACAAGGCCGGAACCAAATCGGACATCAGCCGCGGCATAAGCACTTGCGTTTCCGGGTCGCCGAAGCGGGCATTGTATTCGATGAGCTTCGGTCCCTGCGCCGTGATCATCAGGCCGGCATAGAGCACGCCTTTATACGGCGCGCCCATCGCCTTCATCGCCCGCATGGTCGGCGCGATGATCTCATTCATAATCCGACCGCTTATTGCGGCATCGATATTTGGGGCGGGCGAGTAGGCGCCCATGCCGCCAGTATTGGGTCCCTTGTCGCCGTCGAAGGCGCGCTTGTGATCCTGTGCGGTCGCTAGCGCGATCGCGGTTTCGCCGTCACACAGAGCAAAGAACGACGCTTCCTCGCCGTCGAGAAACTCTTCGACGACGACCTCGCCGCCGGCTTCGCCCAGACCGCCGCCGAACATCATGTCGACGGCGGCCTCGGCCTCGGTCTCGCTCTGCGCCACGATCACGCCTTTGCCGGCGGCGAGCCCGTCGGCTTTCACGACGATCGGCGCACCATGACGACGGATATAGTCCTTGGCGGCGGCAGATTCCTTAAAGCGCGCATAGGCAGCGGTTGGGATCTTATTGGCGCGGCAGAGATCTTTGGTAAAGCCCTTGGATCCTTCAAGCTGTGCGGCGGCGCGGCTCGGCCCGAATGCCTTGAAGCCGGCCGACTCAAGATCGTCGACGATACCGGCGCAGAGCGGCGCTTCGGGACCGACCACAACCAGGTCGATTCGGCGGTCGCGGCAAAACGAAACGATGGCAGCATGGTCGGCCAAATCGAGTGCTACACACTCCGCCTGTTCGGCGATGCCGGCATTGCCCGGGGCGCAATAGAACCGTTCAATCAGCGTGCTAGCCGCCATTTTCCAAGCCAGAGCGTGCTCTCGGCCGCCCGAACCCAATAAGAGAATGTTCATCGATCAGAACGCGTTGCAGACCGCGGCAGGGCTTGACCCGAGCACGCAATGAACCGCACTAATCGCCATGGAGTTTACCTGTTCGTCAACCTTGCCGGGCCACAAGCCGTGATGAACGAGCCCCGCCTCAACCTGCCGGAACTGACCGTTTCCGAACTGTCGAGCGCGCTCAAGCGCACGATCGAAGATGCCTACGGCTATGTCCGGGTGCGCGGCGAACTCGGCAAAGTCAGCTATCACGGCAATGGCCACGTCTATTTCGACCTTAAGGACGACCGCGCCTGCATCGCCGGCGTGATCTGGCGCAGCACAGCGCTGCGCATTGCGCTTCGGCTCGAAGCCGGGCTTGAAGTCGTCGTCACTGGCCGGCTCACCACTTATCCCGGCCGCTCCCAATATCAGATCATTGTCGAGACGCTGGAGCCCGCCGGCATCGGGGCGCTGATGGCGCTCGTTGAAGAGCGGAAGCGAAAACTTGCCGCCGAAGGATTGTTCGATGAGGCGCGCAAGCAGCTGCTGCCGTTTTTGCCGAAAATTATTGGGGTTGTGACCTCGCCGAGCGGGGCCGTAATCCGCGACATCCTGCATCGGCTCGCCGATCGATTTCCGCGCCGCGTGTTGCTCTGGCCGGTCAGGGTGCAGGGTGAGGGCGCGGCTGCGGAAATCGCCGCGGCGATTTACGGCTTCAATGCGCTCCCCGAACGCGAGGGCGCGTTCATGCCGCCGCGGCCGGATCTGATCATCGTCGCCCGCGGCGGCGGGTCGCTGGAAGATTTGTGGTCGTTCAACGAAGAGATCGTTGTGCGCGCTGCGGCCGCGAGCCTCGTTCCGCTAATTTCCGCGGTCGGCCATGAAACCGATGTCACGCTGATCGATTTTGCCGCCGATCGGCGCGCGCCGACGCCGACCGCGGCGGCGGAAATGGCCGTGCCGGTGCGCACCGAGCTTTTGCTCGACATCGACTCGCTGTCGCGGCGCTCGCTCGCCTGCTGGCGGCGCAATCAGGATGCGCGTTGGGCCGAACTGCGTTCGGCGGGCCGCGCGCTGCCAAAAAGAGACGAAGTGCTGGCGCTACCGCGGCAGCGGCTTGATTACGTCGCCGCCGGCCTCGACCGGGCGCTGCGCACCAACGCACATGTCCATCATGTCAAGTTTTCACGGATCGCGGGACGCCTGAGCGGCCATTTGTTGCGTGCCAACGTTGAGCGTCGGCGCGAACGCTATGGCAGCTTGTCGTCGCGACTACGCGCGGCGGCTGCCGCCAATCTGGCCGTTCATCGCGCCCGTATCGGGCGGGAACGCGAACGGGTGGTCGTTTTTGGCGAGCGCGCCCGGCGGGCGGCGCGCGCGGTCATCGCGGTGCGCATGTCCCGTGCCGAGCGCGGCGGCGAGCTCCTTGCGGCCTTCTCATATCGCGGCGTGTTGGCGCGCGGCTTTGCCCTGGTACGCGACGGCAAGGGACGCCCCTTGCGCACGGCTGCTGCGATCACTGCCGGTATGCCTCTCGAGATTGAATTTTCGGACGGCCGCGTCGGCGCGCTCGCCGAAAACAGCGCGGCAATCGAACGTCCATCCGCTTCATCAAAAACGCGCGTGCGCCGCGCCGGTACGTCAGGCCAAGGCGACTTATTTTGAACATCCCGCACTGAATTTCAGCGCATTGCGGTCGCAGAGGTCGATAGTTTGACTCGCGAACATTCTCGGCGAGTCAAATTGAATTCCTGACTATTCATTCATGAAAATGAAATTGGAGTGATTTGGAACCGCTAAGATGTTGGCGTGTTATGCGCTCGCACAGGTTCGCGCCGGAGGAGAAGAACAAGGAGAATGAAAATGACACGGACTGTCTTTGCGATGGCAGCCGCAGCGTTGCTGATGTCGGCGATTTCAGGGACTGCGCAAGCCGCACCCATTGCGCCGCTTCCTGGCGCTGCCACCACCGACCAAAGCAATGTGACGCCGGTCTATTGGTATCGTCATCATTGGTATCATCACCGTTGGTATCGCCATCACCGTCATTGCTGGCGCGGCTATTACGGCCGCGTGCATTGCCGCTGGTAACCGGTTCAACCTAGTCTCCGACCGCCGCGCCGATCGCCCTCGGCGCGGCGTTTTCTTTTGCTTTCGTTAGCGCGCCAGCCATTGCGGCACCCGCTTGAACGCATCGGTTCGTGCTGCGGGATCCGTCCCGCCATGCGCCCTGCCGGAAGGATCGGCAGTATTGACGAGTCCGGTACGCACCCTGACCGGGGAATTGGCACGATCGAATTCGTGATGCGCTTCCGGATAGATGATGATCTGCACGTGCGCGCTGCGGCCGCGGGCGCCGGCGACCATCTGCTGGCAGGTCGAAGCTGGGGTCCAATCGTCGGCGCTGCCAACAAGGATCAAGCTCGGCACGCGTGCGCTCCATGCGCTCCGCAGCAGACGGCGGCAGCTCGGATAAAACGCAACAGCGGAGCGAAAATCGCCAGCGTCGTCTTGCACTGCCGTGTTCAGCCGGATGGCCCATAATGCCGCGACCGCGCCGTTTGCCCAGCCGAGCAGCGAAACGTGGTCACCACGGACATAGCTCTGCTTCTGCAGCCAGAGTCGCGCGGCATTGGCGTCACCGACGCGCTCGCGCCAGGCATGCACCGTGCGATGGCGTTCGCGGCACTGCGAACCGAGGCCACGCGATCCGAACGAATCGGGAAAGACGACCACAAAACCGTCAGCCACCAATTTATCCGCCCATTTCGAGTACAGCTGAGCCTCGGTGTTCGGGCGCTGGGTCAATCCGCCGCAATTATGCAGAGCGACAATTGCCGGGAACGGCCCGGGGCCGTCTGGCCGATAGAGCATCGCATGCAAGACCAAATTGCCATCCGCAATGTCGATCTGCTCGGGTGCGGGAGAAGCAGCCGCTTCCGAACAGGCGAGGGCGGCGAGGAAAACAAAAGCCAAGGTACGGTAAGCCATAGTTTTGCAGCTCTGGCGTGCTAGATGGCGCCCAGCGGTGAAATTATCATGCCGCTGGTGGCCGCGCAGGCCGGTCAAGATCACAAACGAGTGGTCCGCCGGGCTGTGCCTTGTCTTTCGTTGCGGCGCCCGCGCTATTATGTTTTGGCTTCCGGAATACGCACGCAGGCGCAATCCAGCGCTTCAATCGCATGCACGGAGGTGGCGGTGCTTAATCGTACAGATCGTCCCGCGCCAATGCCGGGCGAGGCCGAGATCAAATATCTCGACGGCGACTTCCGTGTGGTGCGGCCCGGCACCTTCGTGCGCTGCGCGGTAACGGGCGTATCCATTCCGCTGGAAGAGCTACGCTATTGGAGCGTCGATTTGCAGGAAGCCTACGCTTCGCCGGAAGCGGTATTGCAGCGAACGGGCTCGCGTTACAGGTAGGTGCTGCGCCGCCTGCCCGTCATGCCTTGCGTCGCAGCGCGGCCGCGCGATGGCTGGTGATCGTAGTCAAGATCATTTCCCGTAACCGATCCTGCTGATCGATCAGGAGCCGCACCGGCAACGCGCTGGCATGCGCCGCAAGCTTTTGCAGCTCCGGGGCGCCGGCCAACCGGGCGAGGTCTTTTTCGGTGGTCACCAGCATCAGATTATTGGCCTGCGCCTGGGCGAGGAGGTCGGTCGCTTCGGCCGCGCTGAAGCGATGATGGTCGGGAAAACCCGTCCGGTTGGTAACCTGGATTCCGGCGGCGGCGAGCGTTGCGAAAAACTTTTCCGGGTCGGCAATGCCCGCGAAGGCCAGGACCTTGCGTTTGCCGATTGCGTTGACGACGGACCGGTCCGGCTCGAGCCGGCCGTGAAAAATGGGAATCCTGCGCCGCTCGGCGCGTTCGACAACGCGCGCGGCGCCGTCCGGTGTTCCGACAACGACCAGCGCTTGCGCGCGATCCAGTTGCAGGTCCAAGGGCGCACGCAATGGTCCCGCCGGAACGACGCGGCCATTGCCCACGCCGCGGTGTCCATCGACGAGCACAATGCTCAGATCCTTGACGAGAGATGGATTCTGAAACCCGTCATCCATGACGATGACGCTGGCGCCGGCAGAAGCCGCGAATGCCGCCCCGGCGACGCGATCACGGGCGACGACGGTGGGCGCGAGCCGTGCCAGGAGAACCGGCTCATCGCCAATGTCGGCGGCGTGATGCAGCCCTGGATTGACGCGCAATGGGCCGGCCAATCGCCCGCCATAGCCGCGGCTGAGAAAAAACGGACGCTCATGGACGGTATGAAGGAGTTGCGCCACGGCGAGAGCCGCCGGGGTTTTGCCGGCGCCGCCGATGGTGAGATTACCCAAGCAGATAACCGGCAGGCCGGCTTTCCGCCCTCGTGCCTTCATGCGCAATCCAGCGACGGTGCCGTAAAGCGCAGCCAGCGGGGCTAACGGCCCGCCTGTGCCGGCGCGCCACCAAAAGGCTGGTTCACGCATCAATTTGTGCACCCCGACACAATGTCGGTCATGCGATTTCCTCGAGGCGGAGCTGAATCAGATAAGGGTCAAGCGCGGTCCATGTGCGCTCCAATGCGCCGCTGAGCTTTTTGATGGTCGCGGCGGCGGCGTCGGCCGCAGCCTGGCGCGCCGCCGGATCGGCCAGCCACGCGCCAAGTCGGGTCGCCAGCGCCTCCTCGTCGGCGACCGGCTGTGCGCCACGCGCTGCATCCAATGCGGCGTAGATCTCGGCAAAGTTCCAGACCTGCGAGCCATGAATGATCGCGGCCCCGAGCCGGATCGCCTCGATCGGATTTTGTCCGCCGTGGCTCGCAAGCGATCCTCCCATGAAAACGATCGGCGCGAGCCGGTACATCAGGCCGAGCTCGCCCAAGGTATCGGCGATATAGATGCCGATATCGGGCATCGGTTGGGCGCGGCGCGAGCGCAGCGCGACGCTAAGACCGGCGCCTTTGGCTTCCTCGGCGATGCTCTCTCCGCGCGCCGGATGACGCGGCACGACGATGGTCAACAACGACGGAAATTTTGCGCGCAGCCGGCGATGCGCGCCGATGACGGCTGCCTCTTCGCCCGCATGGGTCGACGCCGCGAGCATGACTGGGCGTTTGCCGACGATGTCTTTTAGCCGCCGCAGCGCGGCCTCATCGGCTGGCAGCGCCGGGACGTCGAGTTTGAGATTGCCGGTCGCACTGACCCGCGGCGCGCCGAGCTTGGCATAGCGTTCGGCATCGGTCGCCGACTGCGCCAAGCAAAGATCGAATTGGTTGAGCAGAGCCGCGATCACGCCCGGGACGCGCCGCCAGCGCTTGAAGGAGCGCTCCGAGAGGCGGCCATTGATGATGATCATCGGGATTTTGCGCTTTGCACTGGAGCAAATCAGATTGGGCCACAGATCGGACTCGACAAAGAGGGCAAGACCCGGCCGCCAATGATCGAGGAAGCGGCGTACGAATCGTGGCGCGTCGAGCGGAATGAACTGATGCGTAACGCCATTCGGCAACCGCTGTTCGGCGAGCGCGGCGGAGGTCACGGTTCCGGACGTCACCAGCACGGCGAAATCCTGCGCGCGCAATCGCTCGATCAGCGCGATCGCCGCCAGCATCTCGCCGACGCTTGCGCCATGCACCCAGACAAGCGGACCTTTCGGTCGTGGCATGCTGGGTTGGCCGAGCCGTTCCCTTAACCGCTCGGGATGTTCCTTGCCGCGCTTCTGCCGCCGCGCTAGGAGCTGTGACGCAATCGGGGTGCCGAGCGCCGAGCCGAGTTGATAGGCGCGCAATGCAAGCGGCAAAGTATTCGGCACTTTAGGCTCCGCGGCTCGCGCCGTCGACGAGCTCGTAAGCCCGCCGTGTCGCCGCATTGAGCCGGTCTTCGAGGAGCCGCCGCGCGTCTTCGAGCATCGCATCGTCGGCATCGCGCGCGACTGTGAGCGGCTCGGCGGCGACGCCGGCGCCGCGTCCGAACGGCAGGTTGATTGTTGTGCGATCCCAATTGTCGAGCACGATGCGGCGGCTGGTGGCAATCGCGCTCGGATAGATTGGCCGGCCAGACGCCTGAGCGAGCTTGATAATGCCCAGTCCGGCGACCCGCGCCACTTTCGGCACGTCGGCCGACAGCGCGATGGAATGTCCTTCGGCAAGCGAATCGATCATCGTCTGGAATGCGGCGACGCCGGCTTTGTGGACGAAGCCGCCGCTGTGATTTCCCGAGCCGCGGATAGTGCCGACGCCGAGCCGCGCCGCCGCGATCGCATTGATCTCGCCGTCGCGATGCCGCGACACCAGCATATTGACGCGATGCTCCATCTTGCGCGCGACTGGAGCGAGCAGATGTTGCCCGTGCCAGAATGCCAATATGATAGGCATGTCGGCTTCGCCGCGCTCGTAAATATCGTGCGGCTCAAGTGTGAACCGCGTCGTTGCCCCGACAAACCGCAGATATTCGGCGGCGGTCACTCCGATCGTCGCTTTAGCCCATCGTTGCCGTGCGATGTGCTGCCACAGCCGCATGCATCCCCTCATGTCCGGCGTCATGCCTGAACCGCGTGCGCAGTTCGCGATTATCGCGAGGTCAGGCGTTCGTCCCCAAGAAGCTCGATAAGCGCCGCGTGCCTGTCTCGGCCAGCTGCGATAAGCATCCCGTGCCGTGGCACTGGACGATTATAGGCGATTGTTCCGCCCACCAGCGGCGTGAGCACGCCGCCCGCTTGGTGCACCAAAAGATCGGCTGCTGCAAGGTCCCAATCGTGGCTGTTGCCGCCGGCAAAGGCGGCATCGCAGAGGCCTTGTGCGACGCGTGCGAACCGCAGCGCCAGCGAATGTCCCCGTGGCAGCTTGGTGAAAGGCGGTAGGATCGCACTTAAACGTTCCAGAAATTTCTGCGGCCCGGCGACCCGAATTCCGTGCAGATCAGCGCCGGGCGTCGCCGCTATTGCATTGCCGTTGAGCGTGCTGCCTGCGTCGGCCCGCGCGGCGAAGAATTCGTCAAGCGCGGGGGCATAGAGGCAGGCCGCGATCGGCCGACCGTTTTCGACCAGTGCGGCAGAAATCGCCCAGTCCGGCTGGCCCGCGAGATAGGCGCGCGTCCCGTCGATCGGGTCGACCACCCAGACATAGCGCGATGTAAGGCGCGCGGCATCGTCGGCGGTCTCCTCCGACAGCCAGGCGATAGCGTTGCTGCCACCAGTCAAGCGCTCGCGCAGCAAGGTGTCGACCGCGATGTCGGTTTCGCTAACCGGCGACGCTGACGCACCTTTGGTCCACTGCTTGATAGGCTTTCCGAACATCGACAGCGCCAAGCTGCCGGCTTCGCGCACCGCGGCGTCGAGCCGTGCGGCAGCGCGCGCAGAAATCTCCGCCGCGCCATCGGCGTCAATGGCCGGCAACGGTGAGACCCTCCACGCGCACGGTCGGCGCGTTGGTGGCATAGCGAAAGGTGAGATCATTCGCCGGTTCGAGTTCGGCGAACATCTCGCCGAGATGTCCGGCTATGGTGACTTCGCTGACCGGATAGGTCGGCACGCCGTTGACGATCCAAAACCCGGCCGCGCCGCGGCTGTAGTCGCCGGTCACTAGATTGGTGCCGGAGCCGATCAGGTCAGTGACATAGAAGCCATCTTTGATATCGGCAATCAGGGCGCTCGGCGTCTGCGACCCCGGTGCGAGATAGAGGTTGCTCGGCCCCGGCGATGGCACCGACGAGACGCCGCGATGCGCGTGCGCGGTGGTCTGCAGGCGAAGCTCGCGCGCGGTGGCGCAATCAAGGAGCCAGGTCTTGAGCACGCCGTCCTCGATCAACTTGAGTTCGCGCGTGGCGACGCCTTCTGCGTCGAACGGCCGCGAACGCAGGCCGCGCTTGCGTAGCGGATCGTCGATCACCGCGACGCCGCGGCGGAACACACGCTCGTTAAGCCTGTCGCGCAGGAAAGAGGTCTTGCGCGCGATCGCGGCGCCGTTCGCGGCGTTGGCGAGATGGCCGATCAGCGATCCGGAAATCCGCGGATCGAACACGACCGGCACGCGTCGAGTCTCGACCTTGCGCGGATTGAGCCGCTTCACTGCGCGCTCGCCGGCGTTGCGTCCGATCGTTTCGGCGCTGTCCAGGTCGGCGGCATGCAATGTCGATGAATAATCGTAATCCTGCTCCATTGCCGTACCGCTCCCGGCTATCGCCGACATTCCGATCGAATGCCGCGAACCGATAGTTGCGCCGTGGAAACCGTGGCTCGTCACTAACACCATGCCGCCAATTCCGGAGGACGCCGACGCGCCGCCGGATTTGGCAACCCCGGCTACGTCAAGTGCGGCTTGTTCGGCGTGCCGCGCGCGTTCCTCGAGCACGGCAACCGAAGGCATGTCTGGATCGAGCAGATCGAGATCGGGAAACGTTCGCGCCAATAGCGCGGGATCGGCGAGGCCGGCGAACTGATCGTCCGGGGCCGCACGCGCCATGGCGACGGCGCGCTCGGCCAGCGCATCCAGGCCGTCTGCCTTGATGTCATTGGTCGAAACCGCGGCCTGCTTATGGCCGACGAGAACGCGAAGACCGATATCGTCGCTCTCCGAGCGCTGCGACTCCTCGACCGCGCCATCGCGCAGTTCGACGGCAAGCGACACTGAGCGCACCGCCACGGCGTCGGCCTGATCGGCGCCGGCGCGTTTGGCGGCGGTAACCAGTCTTTCGGCAAGATTCAGTAATGCGGACTGATCGAGAAGCGATGTCATTGTGGTTGGTAATCGGTTTACGGGGGCGGCGAGCGCAAGACAAGACACACCGCAACGGCCGCGCCCGGGCAAGAGCAAACGATCCGACACTGCGAAGATGTGGGGCAAAGGCGCAGGATTCAACAGGCGAGGAGCCTATATCGGCCACGAAAACAACAGGGCGTGAGCCGAAACGACGGGATGCGCGCTTTGTCCGCAGTCCGGCAACCACTCGTCAAGCATGCGCGCATTTGCGTCCCCGCTACCGGACTTTAACCAGGCTTTTTAAGCTGATCGCGACGGCGCGGTGGCAGGGTTGCGGTCAACCGGGCGGCAACAGCTCGGCGGGAGTTTCGGGGCGTCAAATGGAAGCCGGCAGACCCGCTGCCGGGTCGAGCCGCGCCGGGGCGCATCGTGCAAACACGACTGCGCACCCGTGGCGGCTCGACCCTTTCTCATTGCCAACGCGCTTTTCGACCGCCGATGAAGCGGCGGACGAAGGGCTGCGCATTGTCGATCTGCATCGCGAACGGGTGGTGTTACGCCGCGCGCTCTCCGGCATGCGGATGGCCGTGAACCTGCCGGTCGCTTCCTATCGCGGCGTCGCCATCAGACTAGATACGACGAAAGAAACGCCGCCGTTTGTCGCGGTCACGCTCGAACATGCCGACGCGACATTGTCGCTGCCGCTATTCGCTTCCGAGAATAACGACGACATTGTCGCCGAATGGCAGATTTGGGGTCGTGTGCTCGGTTTGCCGCTTTTGATCATGGAGACGGACGGCACGGTGCGCGAGGCGTTCGCGCGGATCGGGCAGCTGCGGATCGCGCCCCCAACCTGGCGCCGCAGGCGTCGCAGCGCGATCGCGCGCCGGCGTCCGTCGCGACTGTTGCGGCGGCGGGCAGGCAAGGCGGAAGGTGCACCTGTGGTCCATCGCGGCGAGCGCGAAATGATCGCGTGGGAATAGGGTTTGTTTCTGCAGGCCAGCGGGAACACGAAACTTGCGACAACGAGAAAGGGCGCGGCGCGGCGAATTGAGGGAACGGGCCGAATTGCGCCTGGTTGGTCCTGATGACGACGCGACCGGAACGGTTCCGAGTGAAGGCGCTGGAATGCTACGCCGCAGCGCAAAAAGCAAAAGACCCGAAAACCAGAGAGGCCTATTTGGAAATGATGCGAAACTGGCGCGAACTGGCGGAGGAAATCGAGCACTTCGAGCAGACCTGGCTCGACCGCGAAGGAATCTGAGAGATTTGCCGTCAAACGGGCGTGTTCGGACCCAACAGCTCGAATACCTGTTCATAGCCGCCGATTCATGATTGGTTCGAGGCCGGAACCGCGTGAATAGGCACGTCTGTCGTCGACATCCATCCCCATATCGTCTCGCCCGACGTCAAGCGTTATCCGCTGGCGCCGCTTGGCGGCACCCAATCCACCTGGTCGAGCGAACGGCCGACCACCTACGAAATGCTGCTGACGGAAATGGACGCCGCCGGCGTCGACAAGGCGGCCATCGTGCATTCCTCGACCGCCTATGGCTATGACAACAGCTACGTGGCGGATGCTGTCGCCGCCGTTCCTTCGCGCTTCAGCGGAGTTTATTCG
>Ga0306926_10001468_pt1 | contig 23457 bp, 21 predicted proteins | sample flu12Cox44000178_FD_203759 | JGI IMG/M metagenome (GOLD analysis project Ga0306926, IMG submission 203759) | Lab enrichment of tropical soil microbial communities from Luquillo Experimental Forest, Puerto Rico - flux8day.12C.oxic.44.000.178 (v2)... | ecosystem: Environmental > Terrestrial >...
CCCGCCGCCATCGCCACACTCGGCGCTGCACCCGACTCTTCGTTCGTCGCCAACAGGTTCACCTTGGCCGCCGAGGTCTGCTCAAACGAAGCCGCCGCATTCGTCCGCCCCGCCGGACTGTTTTCTTCCTGCGCCCCAGCCACACCGGCTGCCGCCAGCAGCACCAAAACTCCCGTCCGTAACTTCTTCATACGTTGCCTCTCTGCCTCGACTGCCTGCGCCTTCAACCTGCGAGTTTGCGTTCCCTAGGGTAACGGAATCATAACCCGTCTGAGAAAATATTGTTCCAAAAGAAGCGGCCGGGCGGGCGATGGCGCAGACGGGATGGCCCTAACTATAGCGCATTCCCGGACCAGCGGAACAGGCAAGGCTGACCACTCTCCGGTCGATTCGTTACGTTGCTCGATGGAGACGGCTGCGAGAGCCAGAGGAGCAGGCTCGTCGTTCGTTGCGATTCGGATCGTCCGAGACGATGCGGGTGCGCTGAATTGTCGCTTCTTCCGTTAGGACGAGCGGCCAACCAGCTTAGGGCACGATGCGGTAATTATGGATGGCGGCGCCCGCCGAAACGCTCGCACCGGCCGCCTGAGGTATCCACCAGGTCTTGCGCATCCAGGAGTGGCTGCTTCGCATCATGCGGTACCCGATGTAATCCATGATTAGGGGGCAAACCTGCGTCGAAACATACACTGCGCCGGAGTTTGCGAACGGCCGCTGAATCGGATCTCCTTCCACTCCATATCCCTCGGAAATCGCGCGGCGCGTCGTCCAGGCGTCAAACACCGAGGCCGTGTGACCGGCTGCGATCAAGCCGTACCAAATCTTGCGCTTTCGTGGCGTTTCATAGGAATCGGGTGTAACGGGTTTCACCGGTGAACTAATGACCGGCTGACTCGCGGTCGAACTGGATTCCGTGCCGCGCACGGTTGCGTCGTCCGCAGCCTTCGAGACATCCGCCCTTGGCGATGGCGTTTCGGGCAAAGCAGCCCGCGCATCCACAGCCTCATTGCGCGCCGGCGCGCTCGCATTGCTTGCCGCCGTCACTACGGTCTCGGTGTTGCGAGGACTATCGGATGTTAGTGTGCAGCAGAAGAGCGCCAGCGTCGCGATCAACAAGGTTCACCTCAGGGATCGTACCCGGGAGCAAGCGAAAGCCACCCACAGCTGCCTCCACTCTACTGTACTGCGGGACAGGGTGTCACTGGTCCTTTGGTCATGTCCGCTCTAGTACTACCGCGGCAGACCCCTTCTCTTCCTCCCTGAAAACACGCGCACCGGCAAGCGGCGCTGCCAGCCAAAGTGAGCAAAAGTCCTGCTATAATCACGCCGGTTTTTCCAATTCAGTTCAGTTCAGGACGCTATGCCAGGCTCTGATTCTTCATCCGCAAAACGAGCACCCGTACCCCAGAATGCACCGCAACCTCCCCGTTACATCGTCATCGAAGGGCCCCTTCGCGTCGGGAAAACCACGCTTTCGCGGATCCTGGCTGAACGCCTGCATGCACGACGCATTTACGATTGTGATGACAACCCGTTCCTGGCCGACTTTTACGCCGCCAAACCCGGTGCCGCGTTTCGCGCTCAGCTTTACTTCCTCATGGAGCGCCAGAAGCGCATCCGCGAGGTCTTGGCTGGCGACGCGCCCGGACCGGTCATCAGCGACTTTCTGATGGAGAAAGACCGGATCTTTGCCAACTTGAACCTGGATGACAATGAACTGAAACTCTACGAACGGTTTTACGAAGCCCTTACTGTCGACATGCCCCAGCCCGATCTGGTCATCTATCTTCAAGCCAAGCCGGAGGTGCTCCGGACACGGATCGCGAAAAAGCGCGCTCATGAAGAGCGCGAGATTGCCATTGAGTACGTCGAGGAAGTTGCCCGCGCCTATGAGCATTTCTTTTTCCGCTACGAAGGCGCGGACCTTCTGGTGATCGACACTTCCGAAATCGATTTCGTGGAGCGTAGCGAAGACTTGCAACAGCTTTTGCGTCGCCTCCAGGAACCGGTCAAAGGCACCCAGTATTTCCTGCCTTTGGGTGGGACCGACTAGCGCCAGCGATTGCTTCACCCCTCTCACCCGCGTTCGATTGTTTTCTTTCACGCCTGTCTGGCATAAAGTGCGAGGCGGCAGGCTCACCCACAAATCAAAGGAGTATTCGCATGGACCGTTGGACGCGACGGAAATTCTTCGCTACGACACTGGCAGGCAGTGCTCTTGCCGGAGCGGAAAGGCTGTTCGCCAATTCGCTCCCTTCAAACGGCGAGTCACCAGAGGCAGCAGAGTTTTTTGCGTCTGCCGAGACGGGCGCAAAACGGCCGGTCATCATTTCATCCGCCAACGGAGTGAACGCCCTCGGCAAAGGCATGGACATTCTCAAGAGCGGCGGCGACACGCTCGAAGCGGTTGTCGCTGCCGTCACCATCGTGGAAGACGATCCAAACGATGATTCCGTGGGCTACGGTGGGCTTCCTAATGAAGAAGGCATCGTCGAGTTGGACGCCAGTGTGATGCACGGGCCTACCCGCCGCGCGGGCAGCGTCGCTTCCGTCCAGCGCATAAAAAATGTCTCGCGCCTCGCCAAAACGGTCATGGAACGCACGAACCACGTCATGCTTGTCGGCGATGGCGCTCGCCGTTTCGCCGTTGATGAGGGCTTCGAGGAGATGAATCTCCTCACCGAGCACTCGCGCAAAATCTGGCTCGCCTACAAGGCCAGAACCAGTCTCAACTGGCGGCCCGGCATCGACAGCCCCGAATGGAAAGCGCAAGTCGCCCGGATCTTCGACAACGATCCCGAGAAGATTTCATACGCCGAACGCGTGATTATGCATCCGCCGACGGGCACGATCAATTGTCTCGCGGTAAGCGAAAAGGGTGAGGTCAGCGGCACCACCACCACGTCCGGGCTTGCCTGGAAAATTCCTGGCCGGGTTGGAGATTCCCCCATCATTGGCGCGGGACTGTTCGTCGATGGCGATGTGGGCGCAGCTGGCTCGACGGGTAAAGGCGAAGAAAATATCAAAATATCCGGGGGTCACACCATCGTCGAAATGATGCGCAAGGGCATGAAGCCCGCGGATGCCTGCCTCGAAGCGTTGGGCCGAGTCTCCCGTAACTATAATGGCGACAAGAAAAAGCTCGCCACTTTCCACCTTTATTTCTACGCGGTCAACAAAGACGGGGAGTACGGCAGCGCCTCACTTTGGAAGAACGGCTATGAGGAGTCCAAGGTCGCGAAGTTTGCGGTTCACGATGGAACCCAGGCTCGCCTCGAACCTTGCAAGACCTTTTTCGACGAAGTCGGTCAGGAAGGCTGACTTCCCGCTGGTCTCTCTGTCGTATCCTATCTCTTTATGGACCAGGTCAACGTTCTGATCATCGGCGGCGGAATTGTTGGATGTGCCGTTGCCGAAGCGCTCTCACGCCGCTGGCAAGACGTGTTCCTTGTCGAGCAAAATCCGAAGCTTGGCATGGCCACGAGCACGCGTAACAGCGGGGTCATCCATTCCGGGATCTACTACCCGACCAACTCCTGGAAAGCCCGCCACTGTGTCGAGGGAAATCGTCTGACCAAGGAGTTTTGCGAACGCCACGGCGTGCCCCACCGGACAACGGGGAAACTCGTGGTCGCCCAAAGCTCGGGCGAAGAGCGCGAACTGGAGGCCCTGCTCAAAAAGGGCCGGGAAAATGGAGTCGAAGGCCTGCGAATCATCGATTCCAGGGAAATTCTCGCCAAAGAACCGCACGTGAAAGGCTACGCTGCTCTCGAGGTTCCCTCCGCGGGAATTTGCTCCGCCGAGGAACTCGTTCACGCCTACGCCCGCATCGCTCTGGCCCAAGGAGCAAATCTGGTGACTCGCGCCAAGGTCGAATCGCTCAACCCACAGGACAAAGCGGTCCGCGTGAGCCTAAGCATTGGCGATGAACAGCAGTCCGAGTCAGAAATGATTGAGGCTCACTGCGTCGTGAACGCGGCCGGCTTGTATTCCGATGAGGTCGCGCGGTCTCTGGGCCCGCGTCCCTGGACCATTTATCCCGTTCGCGGCGAATATTGCGAGGTTCGTGGCCCGCGCGCGGAACTCGTACGCAACCTCGTCTACCCGCTTCCTCACAAAGACGGTCTCTCGCTCGGATTGCACTTCACAAAGACACTGTGGGGAACGTTGCTTCTGGGTCCCACCGCCACGTATGTCGACGGCAAGGACAACTACGAACGCGGCCGGATCGCGACCCGAGAATTTGCGGCAGACGTAAAAACGCTGGTCCCCGAGATCCGGGAAGAAGATTTGCAGCTCGCCTACACCGGTCTGCGCCCCAAACTCGTGCCCCGCAATGGCAAAGGCATCGCCGACTTTGTGATCGAACCGGACCGCGAATTCCCGCAGGTCATCCATCTCGTGGGCATCGAATCTCCCGGACTCACCGCCGCCCCGGCCATCGCCCGGCATGTCTCCCGGCTCGTGGGCGCGATCCTCGCTTAGCGGCCGGCCCTGTCGCGCCACTTCTGCGCGGAGTCTCGCAAGGAGGTTGTCGCTTCGCTTTCTAGCTGCGCCAGCCGTTACTCCACCACCACCCGCACAAACTTCTTCTTCCCCGCGCGCAGCAAGAATTCGCCGGGCTGGCTCAGATCAATCTCTTTACGCACATCCTCCACGCACGTTTCATCAATCTCCACGCCGCGCTGTTTGATCAACCGTTCAGCCTCGCTTTTCGATCCCACCAGTTTCAACTCAACGAGTAAGGCCGTGAGCTTCTTCGCTGGCCCAACCGGGAGCTTTTGCACCGGCGCTTCTTCCGGTGCCCGCCGCTCGCGAAACACCCGTTGAAAATTCTCGGCTGCCTTCCGCCCTGCCTCGTCACCCTGAAACCCGCTCACGACTTCTTCCGCGAGCTGCATCTTTGCGTCCATCGGATGCAGCTTCCCGTCGAGCACGTCCTTTTTCAGTCCCGCGATTTCGTGCGGCGTCCGGTCCGTCACCAATTCGTAGTAGGACCACATCAATTCATCCGGGATCGACATCATCTTGCCGAACATCTCGGCGGGCGGTTCCGTTATTCCTACGTAGTTGCCGAGACTCTTCGACATTTTCCTCTGGCCATCGAGACCCACAAGAATCGGCATGGTAAAAACAACTTGCGGAGACAATTCGTACTCGCGCTGGATTTCGCGGTGCACCAGAATATTGAACTTTTGCTCCGTAGCGCCCAGTTCCACGTCGGACTTGAGCATCACCGCGTCGTAAGCCGTCAGCAAGGGGTACAGAAGCTCGTGCACCGCAATCGGCTGACTGTTCTCGAGCCGGGAACGAAAATCCTCGCGTTCGAGCATGCGCGCCAGCCGGTAATGCCCGCAGAGACGCACCACGTCATAACTGGACATTTTTCCCAGCCATTCGCTGTTGTAGCGCACCTCAGTCTTCTCCGCGTCCAGAATCTTGTAAACCTGCGCGAGGTACGTCTTGGCATTGACTTCGACCTGCTCGGGGCTCAGCGGCGGCCGGGTCTCCGATTGGCCCGTCGGGTCGCCGATCATCGCGGAAAAATCGCCGATCAGGAAAATCGCCGTGTGGCCCATGTCCTGAAAGTGCTTCAATTTCCGCAGCACCACGGTGTGGCCAAGATGAATGTCCGGCGCGGTGGGGTCCACGCCCAGATACACACGCAGCGGCTTGCCGGCTTTGGCCGAATTCTCGAGCTTCTGCTTCAGCTCTTCTTCAGGGATGACTTCGGCCGCGCCCTTCTTCAGGTATTCGAGCTGTTCCTCGACCGGTTTGAATTGGTTCTGCATCTCAGGTCGTTATTTCGCGCTTAAGACCCGCCGTCCGGCAAGGTGATATTTTCCTTCGAGAACAATCTTCACGGCCTCGCTGTAAATCCGGTGCTCTTCCTTCAGAATGCGCTCTGAAAGCGCGCGCTCGTCATCATTATCGAGCACCGGCACCACCGCCTGCAGGATGATCGGCCCGGCATCCAGATTCTCGTCGACGAAATGCACCGTGCATCCCGCAAACTTCACGCCGTGCTCCAGCGCCTGTTTTTGCGACTCGAGCCCAGGAAAAGCCGGCAGCAGCGACGGGTGTATATTCAGAATCCGCTCTGGGAACGCGGCCACAAAATATGGCGAAAGGAGCCGCATATAGCCCGCAAGGCAGATCAGATCCACTCTGTATTCCTGTAGTACCGCCGCGACCTGCCGGTCGTACACTTCCCGCTCCAAGCCCTTTGACTGGATGGCACGCGCCGGAATTCCGCGGGCTTTCGCCTTTTCGAGCCCCGCTGCGTCCGGCTTGTTGCTAATTACGACGGCGATTTCAGCGCCGGGAATTCTTCCCGCGGAGACGCTCTCGGCCAAGGCCTCAAAATTCGAGCCGCGGCCACTCAACAGCACGCCAATACGTTTCTTCATAAACGAAAAACGTTAACACACCTCCCGAAGCCGGCAAAATGCGGTTTGGCGACGCACTCTCGGGCGCAAGGCCAGCAAAAAATACCTCTTGCCTGAAGGGGCCGCTTGCGCTACCTTTCTACTCTACGGCGAACAGAAAGCGAAAGGAGGGTCTTTCCATGCGCTCCCAACGCCATCTTGAAGATCTCATCTCCATCGGACCCGCAATGCTCCGCGATTTCCAGCTCCTCGGAGTCCAGTCCGTCTCGCAACTCGCGAAGCAGGATCCCGGAAAAATGTACAAGCGACTCGAACGCCTCACCGGCCGCCGCCAGGACCCCTGCGTCCTTGACACCTTCTGTGCGGCCGTCGCACAAGCCCGTAATCCGCGCCTCCCCGTCGAAAAATGTCAGTGGTGGTATTGGAGCGGTAAGCGGAAAGCTCAGCTGGCACGGTGAATTCAGCTCCTACGGTACGAAATGCTTTCGTAGCAACCTGTAGAGCACGTGACGCCGCATCGGATGCGTCTCCGGCATCCGGGGGTGGTCGAAGTCATCGGCTGGATCGTGGGTCATTCCGAGCTTGTCCATGACGCGCCGTGAAGGTTTGTTTGCCGGGATGGTGAAAGAAACCAATTCCGGGATCCCCAAGGTTTCGAAGGCGTAATGTGCGACCGCCCGGGCCCCTTCCGTCGCTAGTCCCTGGTTCCACTGTTCGGCAGCCAGACGCCAGCCTATTTCTACGCACGGCGTAAATTTCGCTTGAAACGATGGAATCGCGAGGCCGATATACCCGATGAAGGAATGGTCGCGGAGAAGCTCCGCCGCGTACAGCCCGAAGCCGTGAGTCCGGATGTGGCTTTGGATTTTCTCGAAGAGCTCATCGCTTTCCTGGCGTGAAAGCGGGCTCGGCATGAATTCCATCACGCGCAAGTCAGCATTGATGCCTGCGAAAGCCGGCCGGTCGGAATCCGTCCAACCGCGCAGGAGCAGCCGTTCCGTTCTGAGCGGGATCATTCTGAGGGTGGCTCGAATCCAGGTCGAAAAAATACCCAAGGCTACAAATTCAGCGCGCCCGAATACACCAGCCGCGCTTTTCCCGTATCTCCGCGCTCGATTCGCCCGATGCGGTAGAATTTCTCGCGCCGCCGTTTCAGGTCCGCTTCCGCTTCCTTCACGAATTCCGAGGGCACGATCACGATCATTCCCACACCCATGTTGAACGATTGAAGCAATTCGTCGGTTTCAATCTCGCCGAGCTTCGCCAGGTATTTAAAGATCGGCGGAATCGGCCAGGCGTCCAGATCGATAATCGCTTTCACTCCACTCGGCAGCACGCGTGGAAGATTCCCGGGGATTCCGCCGCCCGTGATATGAGCGAGCCCCGAAACCCAGCCCTTCGCGATGATGTTTTTCAGAGCCGGCGCATAGCAGACGTGCGGTTTGAGCAATTCCGCGCCCACCTTGTTTCCAACCTCGGCGACGTAGGTCTCCGGCTTCAATTTGGCCACTTCGAACACCAGCTTGCGTGCCAGCGAGTATCCATTCGTGTGCAACCCCACGGAAGGCAGCGCGAGCAGCGTGTCTCCGGGCTTCACCGCCTTCCCCGTCAAGAGCCGCTTGCGTTCGACGGCGCCTACGATGAAGCCGGCAAGGTCGTATTCTCCGGGCGGATAGAAGCCCGGCATCTCCGCTGTTTCTCCGCCAATCAATGCGCAACCCGCTTTCCGGCAAGACCGGCTCATTCCATCCACAAGCTGCTCCACCACGTTTGGCTCCAGCTTGCCCATGGCCAGATAATCGAGAAAAAACAGCGGCTCGGCTCCCTGGACAAGAATGTCGTTCACGCAGTGATTCACCAGGTCGCCGCCGACGGTCGAGTGCACCCCCATGGCCATGGCTATTTTCAACTTCGTGCCCACCCCGTCCGCGCTCGACACCAGCACCGTGTCTTTCCATTTCTTCCCATCCAGCGCAAACAATCCGCCGAATCCACCGATTCCTCCGAGCACCGCCGGAGTAAACGTTCGGCTGGCGAGGTGCCGGATTCGCTGCTTCGCGTCGTCAGCGACAGCTATGTTTACTCCAGCATCGGCGTATTTCATTGTTGCTGCCTCGATGGTCGCTTCCATAACGTGACAACGGAACTTCTTCGGCTTTTGGCCTGCGGGCGGTGGGCGGCCACGAGGGACGCGTTATCCGGCCATTCGAGTGGTCGAGCCGAATACAGCTTAAAACAGATGGAACAGTCTGCGCCAGCGCACTGTGCCGGGATGGATGAGCGCATTCGCGTAGGCGAGGAATCTGGCGCCGATGTCGCCATTCCAGGCGTCCTTCGGCGCGTTCAATGACATATAGATGATCACCGGCGTACCGAGAATATCGTTGCGCGGCACGCAACCCCAGAACCGACTGTCGTAGGAGTTGCCGCGGTTGTCTCCCATGGCAAAATAGCAGTCGTCCGGGACGGTGTAGGGAAACGTGACTTCAGGGTAGCCGGGCGGAGCCTGCCCGGCGGGAGCGGGTTCGGTCCGTCCCATGGTGTAGTTTTCCCGCAATTTCTGTCCGTTGACCCACACCGCCCCATCACGGATATCCACCACATCGCCGGGCAGTCCGATCACCCGCTTTACGTAGTCCGGCTGCGCCGGGTCAAACGGAGGTTTGAAAATGATGATCTGCTGCCGGTGCGGATTGCGCCACAAAGGCACGTGCCAGTTCGTGAACGGAATTCCCGCATCGTACCCGATCCGGCTCATGATCAGGTGGTCCCCGATCAGCAGCGTGTTCTCCATCGAGCCCGATGGGATCACCCGGGCCTGTCCGAGCGTTCCATTTATGAGCATGAACGCTAGAATCACCCAGAACCACGCGATAATCTCGCTCTTTACCCGCGCGCCTAGCGAAACATCCGCCGCCGCCTCTTTTGCTGGTCCCTTTTTGATGTCCAATTTCGCTGCGTCAGCTTTCACGGTCCACCGTCACTGCTTCTTTGATTTTTGCCGCGGCTGGCTCTTCCCGAACCTCTAGCTGCACCAGGTCCGTTGGATAGACGCCTGTATAACAAGACGTACAGAACTTCCCTTCGGTGTCACTCACCGCCTGCCGCAAACCGGGAAGGGACAGGTACCCCAGGGAATCCGCACCCAGATACTTGCGAATTTCTTCCGGGGTATTCGAAGATGCGATCAACTCCTCGCGCGTCGGCGTGTCTACGCCGTAATAGCACGGAGAAATCGTTGGCGGACAACTGATGCGCATGTGTACTTCCGTGGCTCCCGCTTCGCGGACCATGCGCACCAGCTTGCGGCTCGTCGTTCCGCGCACGATCGAATCGTCCACTAATACTACGCGTTGGCCGGCGATTAAGTTCCGCACCGGGTTCAGTTTCAGCTTGACGCCGAAATTCCGGATGGCTTGCGACGGCTCGATAAACGTCCGCCCGATGTAGTGATTGCGGATAAGCCCCATTCGAAAAGGTATTCTCGATTCCAGCGAGAACCCGATTGCCGCGGGCACACCGGAGTCCGGAATGGGCACAACCATATCCGCTTCGGCGGGGTGTTCCCGTGCCATCAAGCGACCCAGCATCTCGCGCGCTTCGTTCACCGAACGGCCAAAGACGGTGCTGTCGGGCCGCGAAAAATAGACGTGTTCGAAAATGCAGAACTGGTGCGGCTTGGGAGGGCTGAAACGAATGGACTCGAGTCCAGCCCTCGAGATTCGCAGCATCTCTCCGGGCTCGATCTCTCGCACATATTGCGCGTTTATCAGGTCAAAGGCGCAGGTCTCCGACGCCACCGCCCAGGCATCGTTGCCGTCCGGGGCCGTCAATTTCCCCAGCACCAGCGGCCGGAAGCCTCGCGGGTCGCGCACCGCGTACAGTTCTTCCGCCGTCAAGACCAGCAGCGAATAAGCGCCCTTCACTTGATTGAGTGCGTCTCCGAGCGCCGCGGAAAAATTTCGAGCTTGCGAGCGGGCGATCAAGTGCACGATCACTTCCGTGTCGCTGTTTGTCTGGAAGATCGAACCGCGATGCTCCAGCTTGCGTCGCCACTCTCCCGCGTTCGTCAGGTTGCCGTTGTGGGCTACCGCGATCTTACCTTTGTTGCAATCGATCATGATTGGCTGCGCGTTCAGCAGAGCCTTGTCACCGGCCGTTGAATAGCGGGTATGCCCGATGGCACTGGCGCCTTTCAGTCTTCTGAGAACACCCGGTTGAAAAATCTCTTCGACTTCGCCCATCGCCCGGTGCAGGTTCAGGTCGGTCCCCGTGCTCGCCACAATCCCCGCCGACTCCTGCCCGCGATGCTGCAGCGCGTACAGGCCGAGGTAGGTCAGGTTCGCCGCCTCCGGGTGTCCGAATGCGCCGAACACACCACATTGGTCGTGAAAGCGGTCGTCCGCATATGCAAGTTTGGTCTTCATTGAACTTTCAGATTCTGCTCCAGGGAATGTTCCCAGGCGTCCTCGAGCGCCGAAACATCGGCCGAGACCATCGGCCGGCCAGCATATTCGATGCGCAGCGAGTTCCCACGGGTCACCTTCCCGATTTCCCGTGCCCCCACCTTATATTCTCTCGCAGTCACAAGAACCGCGCCAACTTTTCCTGCAGCCACCGACACAATGGCCCGGGCGCCTCGCTCGCCAAACAGGTCGTACTCCGCGTTCGCCTCACCTTCGATCTTCACGTCGGCGCCCAGTCCCTTCGCCGCGAAGCACGATTCCGCGACCGCAACCGCAAGCCCGCCGTCGCTCAAATCGTGCGCCGACTGTACGGTGCCGGCGTCGGCCAGGGCTACCAGGCAATCGATCAACCGCTTCTCCGCTGCCAAATCGATGGTGGGCGGCTCTCCCGCCACGATCCCGGCTATCCTTTTCGCATATTCCGACGAGGAAAACTCACACGCTGCCGTTGCGCTCGACCTCAAGCCTGCGTCCGTTCGATTCCTCCCTTCGAGCAACAAAATCACCTCACCCGCATTCCGGAACCCGATCTTCATGACCCGGTTCGCGTCCTCCAAAATCCCCAGCATCCCAATCACCGGCGTCGGATAGATCGACTTCCCTAGCGTCTCGTTATAAAAACTCACGTTCCCGCCGGTAATGGGCGTTCGCAGTGCGTCGCAGGCTTCTTTCAATCCGTCAATCACCTGCGAGAACTGCCACATCACCTCGGGTTTTTCCGGGCTGCCGAAATTCAGGCAATTCGTTGCGGCAATGGGCCGCGCTCCAGACGCCGCCACGTTTCTCGCCGACTCCGCGACCGCGTGCATGGCCCCCACCTTCGGATTCAGGTAGCACCAGCGGCCATTCCCGTCCGTTGCCAGCGCAAGCCCGCGCTTCGTTTCCTTAATCCGCACGACCGCCGCGTCGCTCGCTCCGGGCCCTGCCAGCGTGTTCGTTCTCACCATGGAATCGTACTGTTCCGTGATCCAGCGTTTCGAGGCAATCACCGGGGCGCCAAGCAATTTCACGAAATTCGCGGTAAGGTCCCTTGCCGCTTTGGCAAAGGTAAACCAGTCCTTCTCGGTTTCCTGGCGTGCCGCAGGCTCGGCGATCGGACGGTTGTACACCGGCCCTTCTTCCGCGAGCGGGTGCGCGGGAATTTGCGCTGCCACTCTGCCGTGATCCTTCACCACCAGTAATCCGCCGTCGGTAACCTGACCGACGACTGTTGCGTCCAGGCCCCACCTCTTGAAGACGCCCAGCACTTCCGCCTCGCGCCCTTTCTCCGCCACCAGCAGCATGCGCTCCTGCGATTCGCTCAGCATGATCTCGTACGGTGACATGCCCGTCTCGCGCTGAGGCACTTTCGCCAGATCGATCTCAATCCCGGTTCCCCCGCGCGAAGCCATTTCGCACGTCGAACACGTGAGCCCCGCCGCGCCCATATCCTGTATCGCCACCACCGCACCCGTTTTCATCGCTTCGAGGCAAGCTTCGAGCAGCAGCTTCTCCGTGAACGGGTCGCCCACCTGAACATTCGGCCGCTTCTGTTGAGATTCCTCGGTAAATTCCGCCGACGCGAGCAGCGAGGCGCCATGAATTCCGTCGCGCCCGGTCTTCGCTCCGACATAAATCACCGGATTGCCCGTGCCTTTGGCCTTTGCAAAGAACAGATCCTCTTGGCGTGCAATTCCGAGCGCCAAGGCGTTCACGAGCGGGTTCTGCGAATAGCAGGGCTCGAATGCAACTTCGCCGCCAACGGTCGGCACGCCAAAACAATTTCCGTAGCTGCCGACTCCGCGAACCACTCCATCCAGAATCCGCCGGTTTTTCGCCGCTTCTTCCTCGCTTGTCGTGCCCGAAGCCGTGATTTCTCCGAATCGCAGCGAGTCGAGCACGGCAATCGGCCGCGCTCCCATGGTGAAGATGTCGCGCAAAATGCCGCCGACTCCGGTCGTCGCTCCCTGAAAGGGCTCCACGTAACTCGGATGATTATGTGACTCGATCTTGAAAGCCGCCACCAGCCCGTCGCCGATATCCACAACGCCTGCGTTTTCTCCCGGGCCTTGGACTACGAGCTGGCCTCGCGTCGGCAGCCGCTTCAGATGTACCTTGCTCGATTTGTAGGAGCAATGCTCGCTCCACATCACGCTGAAAATTCCGAGCTCCGTGATATTTGGATCGCGCCCCAGAATCTTCTGGATGCGCCCGTACTCTTCCGCGGTTACCCCGTGTTCCGCCGCAATCTCAGCTGTCACCTTAATTTCTGTCTGTGCCGTGGCCATCACCCACCCTAAACACGTTGGGGCACGGCCTTCCGTGCCCCTCTATCAGGAATTCTGCTGGGCTTACGGGGACTCATCCTCACGCTGTCGCCTTTGCGGCGCCCGCTAGCGCCTCGACCATCGAACGGAAAATCACCAGCCCATCCTCGGAATCGAGCATCTCTTCCACGGCTCGCTCCGGATGCGGCATCAGTCCCGCCACATTCCTCGCCGCGTTGCAGATCCCGGCGATATTGGCCGTCGACCCGTTGGGGTTTCCGGCCGCGTCGTTCCGTCCGCCGCGCGTGGTGTAGCGGAACAGGATCTGGTGATTCTTCTCCAGGTCCGCGAGTATCGTTTCGTCGCACCGGTAGTTTCCGTCACTGTGCGCAATCGGGATCGTCAAAATCTGCCTCTTTTTCGCGGCGCCGGTAAAGGGCGAATTCGTCTCCTCCACCCGCACGTGCACATGCTTGCAGATGAACCGCAGACCGGAGTTGCGGACCATCGCTCCGGGCAGCAATCCCGCTTCCAGCAAAATCTGGAAGCCGTTGCAGATACCCAGCACCAGCCCACCTTGATTCGCAAACTTATCCACCGCCTTCATCACCGGCGAAAACCGCGCAATCGCCCCCGTGCGCAGGTAATCGCCGTAGGAAAATCCACCCGGCAGAATGATGGCTTCGCATTGGTGCAAATCTTCGGATTGGTGCCAGATGAATTCCACCGGCTTTTGCAGCACGTGGCCGATGGCGTGAAACGCGTCGTGATCACAATTCGACCCGGGGAAAACAACAACACCAAATTTCATAGGTGCACCTCCCGGATACCTTCCGTAACTCTCGATTTTAGCACAGCGCTCCAGCGGCGCCTGCGGGGTATTCCGAGCAACGGAATTCACTCTCGGATCTGGTACTCCATGATCGGCAGTTTTCTGTCGGGTCGAACGGAAAAGACTTTTTCGCCTACGCGAACCGCGCCGTGGTGTTCATAGAAGATTCGGATCCGCTGTCAAAACAAGCTCGCGGAAACCCAACTGGCGGGCAAGATTCACGGCGTAATCCCAGAGCTGCTTGCCGTAACCTTTTCTGCTGTGCTTCGGCTCGATGAACAGGTCGTGCAGCTCGATGTGTTGCTCATCCATCGGAATCAGGTCGCAGAATCCCAACCCCTCGTCGCTTTCGAGAAGGTACACATGGGAGACCCGTTCTATCGGGTTGAGTGCGCGTCATCGGTTCAGGTGGTGGCGCCGATGAGAACGATTTCCCCTGGCTTGATTGTCTTTAGGGCCGAGGCGCAAGCTGGAAAGAACTGGCGCAGGTGATCGAGCCGATTGGAGGAAGATCGAATGACCGCAATCGCGATTTTGTGTCCCGCGAGGTTTTGCTGGTAGCTGAGGTTTGTGTCCAAAGTAATCAGCACGTCAAACGCATCTTCAGCGGGGAAATACCGTGTGGGTAACTACCGGCTCATCTGCAAGATCCAGGACGACCGCCTGGTCGTCCTGGTCCTCCGTGTTGGGGCACCGCAGAAATCTATCGTTAACACTTCTGATTTTCAGCCACTCGGCCCAAGAAAAATTAACGGCTGGCGACCGCAGAGATGTTGTGTTTCGTCTCGATCGCGGGCTCTCACTGCCCGTTGATGTACTTCTCCCCCTGCTCGCCTAGCAATTCGAGCGGCAGTATACCTTCGCGCAGAATCACGTCGTGAAACTCTCGAATGTCGAATTTCGCTCCCAGTTTCTTCTCCGCTTCCGCCCGCAATTCGAGAATTTTCAGCTGCCCCATCTTGTAAGACAGCGCCTGGCCCGGCCAGGAAATATAACGGTCCACCTCCGCGACTGACTCCTCCGGCGCATGGGCTTTGAAATACTCCACCGCCTGGTCTCGGGTCCATCCCATCTCATGAATCCCCGTGTCCACCACCAATCGCACCGCGCGAAACCGTTCGCTCGCCAACCGGCCGTACCGGCTGTACGGGTCCTTGTAGACTCCCAGTTGCCCGCCGAGTGATTCCGTATACAGCGCCCATCCCTCCGCGTAGGCGCTGTTCCCGTAGAAGCGCCGGAATTCCGGCAAGCCCGCTAACGAGCGCGCCAGCGAGATTTGGAAGATGTGTCCGGGCACGGCCTCATGCAACACGAGCGCCTCCTTGTCGTAGCGGAATTGCTTCTCGGGCTGATAGGTATTCAGGTTGAACCAGCCGGGAACGCTTCCGTCGGGAGCGGGAGCTTGCGCGTTCGACGCTGAGGCTTGTTCGCGGTCCGGCGGGATGGCCCGGATTCCGTACAACAGCAAGGGAATGTGTTTGAACTGGTTCGGCAGCTCCGGTTCAATGACCTTTGCCACATTCCGGCAATAGACCAGCATTTCGTCCTTCGAATGAAAATGCTGCTCGGGCGTGCCATCAAGCTTTCTCGCAAACTCCTCGAGTGTTCCTGTGAATCCGGTTTCGTGCGCCGCGGCGAGCATCTCTTGTTCGATCCGCGCAACCTCCGCTTCGCCGATCTTGTGAATCTCTTCCGGCGTCAGGTTTGTCGTCGTCAGTCGTCGCACCAGGATGGCGTAATCCTCCTTCCCCCCTTTCAGACTGCTCAACCCAATCGCCGGCCGCGCCTTCGGCGCATATGTCGTCTTCATGTACTCCAAGAGCTTTTGCCAGGCCGGCAGGAATTCGCGCTCGTATGACGAAACCGCTTCTTCGCGCAGCTTTTTCTGCTGATCCTCGGGAAAACCCGGAGGAAACCTCCGGAATGCCTCAAGCAAAGGCGTCGCGGCCTGGTCCTGAGCGGCCTGGGCCTCGATCTGTTTGATCACCCGGTCAACGACAACCTCGGGCTGAACCATCCCGCGGTCAATCGCTTCATTCAGGATGCCGATATTCTGATCCACGTACAGCGGCACTCCATGCAGCCGCGACAGAATGTTTTGGTAGTCGCGCAGATTTCGCGCGGGCATCCGGTCAATCGTGGTGTAAACGCGATTGTGCGCTCCGTCAAGCTGGCGTACGCGTAACAGATAGGTCGCCAGTTCGCTGGATTCGAGTTCGCCCCGGAGTTCATAGCGGAGCAGCCGCGCGCTCAGTTGGTCTTCGTCCGGAAGGGTGGCGAGGGAAAACTTGTCGAGTTCACGCAAGGAGTCTTCCGAGCTGACCCGTCGCCGCTCGCGGCCCGCCTTTGACCAGTCATTCCATTTGTCGGCGTTCTCAAAGTGACCGGTGCCGGTCGCAAACTCGGGTTCATCGTTCAGCTTGGCTTCGAAATAATTCTTGAAGAATTTTTGAATCGTGTCGTGCGGACTCTGGGCCTTCAGGTGCGCGCCAAAAGCCGCGAGCGCCATCAAAAGCACAGCCAGAACCGACAATGCGCGCTCTTTCAATGGGCCACCTCCCCCTTTCGGCGGCTCATTGTACTCCGCCCTAGCGGTGCCTCGATTTTTTCTTTTTGGGGGTGCGATCACTCGCGGCCAGTTGGCGCCGTTTCTTGCCCGCCCAACCTGGCTTATTCACCTGCCGCTCGCGCGCGATACCCAAGGCATCCGCCGGCACGTTGTCGGTAATCGTGGAACCCGCCGCCACGTAGGCCCCGTCGCCAATCTTTACCGGGGCCACCAGCGCCGAATCGCTGCCGATAAACACCTTGCTCCCGATCGTCGTCGGGTGCTTTTCGAACCCGTCGTAGTTGCACGTGATTGTTCCGGCTCCGATATTTGTTTTGCTGCCGATCTTCGCATCGCCCAGATACGAGAGGTGCATCGCTTTGGCGCCCTCACCGAGCACGGTCTTCTTCGACTCGACAAAATTTCCGATGCGCGCCCCACTTTTCACCAGAGTGTCCTTTCGCAACCGCGCAAACGGCCCCACCACGACGTTGGCCTCGAGTTTGCTGCCGCTGATGACGCAATGGGCCTCCACGGTCACTGCGTCTCCGAGCACGCTGTCATGCACCACGCTTCCGGTTTTCACCAAACAGCCGGCCCCAATCTTCGTTTTCCCCAACAACTGAACACACCCCTCAATCACCGTGTCTTCACCAATGGTCACGTCTGGATCGATCAACACGGTCTCGGGCAACTGAATGGTCACGCCGTCTCTCATCAATTGTTCGCGCTTCCACTCCCGGAACGTGCGGTCCACCCCGGCAAGGTCCGCTCGCGTATTGCACCCGAGCATTTCGCGCGGATCCGCCGCAATCTCGGCCAGAACCGTCTCGCCTTTCGCGTTCATCACCCCGATCGCGTCGGTCAGATAAATCTCCCGGTGCTTGTTGTTCGGCTTCACCTGCCCCAGTGCGGGCCAAAGTTTCGCGGTCGTGAAGCAGTAAATGCTCGAGTTGATCTCGTTCAACTCGCGCTGCTCGGCACTCAGCTGTGACTCCTCGATAATCGCGGACACCGCGTCTCCGCCCTTTCGCAAAATCCTGCCATACCCTGAGGGATCCGCCAGCACTGCCGTCAAAATCGTGGCCGCCACCTGGCCCTGTTTGTGCTTTTGGATCAGCGCCTTCAAGGTCTCGGTTCTCACCAGTGGTGCGTCTCCTGGCAGCACAACGACAAACTTCGCATTCCCGATGGCACGTTTTGCCACCAGCATCGCATGGCCCGTGCCGTTTTGGGGCTGCTGCAGCACGGTTTCGGCGCCGAGCGGTTCGACAATCTCGGCTACCTTCTCTGCCTGGTGACCCACGACCGCAATCATCTTCTTGGCGCCGAGCGCAAGGCAAGCGCGGACTACATGCTCGACGAGCGGGCGCCCTCCCGCGGTGTGCAGCACCTTTGCCAAGCTCGACTTCAGCCGCGTGCCCTTACCCGCGGCCAGGATTACGATCGCGACGTCTTTGTTGTTGGCCATGTTGAAAGCATTCTCCCGTGACCCGAGACATTTGACAATGAGCGCTTTTTGGTCGCTCGCTGGACGCACCGAAAGATTCTTCGGAACCCGCGTCCGCATCCTACTGAAATACGCGTCTTGTGGAGGTGCGCCCCTCGGATGACATGCCCATTCTGCACCCAGGCCGTCGGAGACGATTTTCAGTTCTGCCCCACCTGTGGCACGCCATTGACGGTCAATCCGGCCGCTCCAGCCGGCGGGATTCCCGTGCGTGTCCCGGACGCGCCTGTCGGCTCACGCACAAGCGGGAAGGCCATCGGCAGCCTCGTCTGCGGGCTCTCTTGGTTTTGCGGCCTGGGCTCGATCGCGGCTCTTTTCCTCGGATACCTCGCGCTAAAAGAGAGCCGCCGCGACCCGGCAAGGACCCTGGGCAAGGGGATGGCCATCGCAGGCATTGTTCTTGGCTGGATAGGCGTAGCGGGCCTGGCCTTCGTCATTACGGTTGGAATTCAGGTCTGGAATGAACCGAGGCCCCAGCAGCGTAGGCCTCACCTGCGCCAAACGCACATTACCGTGGCAGTCGCACCGCGGGTCAGTCGGCTGCGGTAGAAACCAGCTGCGCCGCCGCTCGTTTTGATCGTCCAGGCTCCCGGGTGATGACCTCCCAGCAGCTTTGGTCCGCAAGCAGCTTGCTCACCAATTGGGTGTGCAACGCATGTCCAGCCTTGCGAGCCTCGACTCGGCCGAGCAACGGCAACCCCACCAGTGCCAAGTCGCCAATCAGGTCCAGCGCTTTGTGGCGCCCGAATTCGTCGTCGTAGCGCAGTGGCCCGTTCATCATGCCGTCTTTCGTCAGCACGATTGCATTGTCGAGGGACCCGCCTCGTATCAGTCCCATCGCTCGCAGCGGCTCGATATCGCTTTCAAAGCAGAAGGTCCGCGCCCGCGAGAGTACTTTCCGAAAGCTCTCGGCGTTTACCACCATATCGACTTCCTGCTCGCGCACCAGCGGATGCGCAAAGTCCACATAGCATCGCACTCGAAACTCATCCGCCGGATAGATCCCGATGCGCCGTCCGTTCTCCACGACCTCCACCGGCCGCACCACCCTCAAGAAGCGCCGCTGCCGCCGCAACTTCCGGATTCCGGCCTGATCCAGCAGCCGCATGAACGGTTCGGCCGATCCGTCGAGAATCGGCACCTCAATCGCATCGATGTCGATGAAGATATTGTCGATTCCGCAGGAATAGATGGCCGCGAGCAGATGCTCGGTCGTCGAAAGCAGCACACCTTTCTTCATCAGGCTCGTCGCGTAGCTGACACGGGCGATATTCCGGCCATGCGCTTCAATCGGAAACTGCTCGAGGTCCACGCGTCGAAACACGATTCCGGTATCCGCCGGAGCCGGCAGGAGCCGAATCTGGCTCTGCACCCCCGTGTGGAGACCGACGCCGTGCGCTTGCACCACGCGTTGAATGCTGGTCTGAAACATTGAATGGATTGTAAAATTCTATCACACTGCAGGCCATGTCAAGCTAAATTTCCCTCCTATTTTCAATTAGTTATGGAAAATATTTGCCATCGCCGGAATTTGCTGTGGTTTTTGTGCAACAACTTGCGCTCGTCCCGTGTCGCGCCTGCAACTCCCTCTTTTCTCTTTCTTCTACCCTATCCAACTCTCCCTTCGTCCGTCCCATCAGAATGGTATACTTGTGATCTTGTTTTTACTTTGAAGGTGGTGGGGAATGAATCGATTCGCTCGCGTTGCTATCATGGCCGTTTCCGCTCTGATCGTGGGTTGGGTCGGTATCGGCCACGTTCTGGGGCGCAGCGCCAACGACAAGGCCTACAAATCCCTCGTCGTTTACAGCGAAGTTCTGCAAAAGATTCAGCAGGATTACGTCGACGACCCCAACATGCGTCTTGTCACGGCCGGTTCCCTGCATGGCCTTCTCGAGTCGCTGGACTCGGAATCGAGCTACCTCACGCCGCGCGAGTACACCGAATACAAGGAAAAGACCGCCAATCCCGGCACGGGCGAGAGCGGCTTGAACCTGAGCAAGCGTTCCGGCTACATCGTCGTCACTTCCGTTCTTCCGGACAGCCCCGCCGAAAAAGCCGGACTGCGCAGCGGCGATTTTCTCGAAGCGGTCTCTGGTTTTACCACCCGCGAAATGTCGGTAGGTCAGGCGAAGAATCTTCTCGCGGGTCAGCCCGGCACCGGTGTGAAGGTGGGCGTCATCCGTCGCGGTCGCGCGCAGCCTGAAGAGGTTGAAATCGTGCGCCAGAAACTGCCGTCGGCGAAGCTCATCGTTCAAAAGGTGGACAACGAAACCCTGGCGCTGCGTTTCCCTTCGATGGATGCCGGACGCGCCGAGGAGGTACGCACGCATCTTCAGGAAGCCCAGAAGCAAGGTGTAACACGCGTGATTCTGGATGTTCGCGATTGCGGCCGCGGTCAGGCTTCGGAGGCTTTTGCCATTGCCCGCCTGTTCGTTCCCTCGGGCACTTTCCTTACGCTGAAGGGGCAAACCGTTCCCGAGCAGTCCTTCTCCGCCGATGCCTCCAAGGTAGTCTGGAAGGGACCTGTCTCGGTCTTGATGGACGTCACCACCACCGGCGCCGCTGAAGTCCTGGCTGCCTCTCTCGCCAACAACAAGCGCGGTGACATCGTAGGCGAGCGCACCTTTGGCCTGGCCTCGGAACAGAAGCTCATCACCATGGATGACGGCGCGGCCTTGATCCTGACGGTAGCGAACTACCACAACCCCGATGGCAAATCGATTCTCGAGGAGGGTGTTGCTCCGACGGAGGTCGTCCATGCGGCTGCCGCGGCGGCTGAAGATAGCGACGAAGGCGACGACGTGGCCTCGGCTAGCCCGCAGAAGGAACCGCCCGTTGGTCCCCGTCCTCTTTCGAGCGATGACCCGGTTCTGCGCCGCGCTCTCGAGCTTCTAAAGGCCCCCGCTCCGGCGAAGAAGGCCGCCTAGAAACGCTATTCAGCTTGTGAAATCTCCGATCTCCCGGCTTGCGCGCCTGTGGTCCGCCGCTTTGGCGCTTTCGTGTGTCTCCGTTTGCTTGTCCCTCTCCGGTTGCGACAAAATCAAATCCGCCGCTCATTCCATCTTCAAGTCTCGGCGCTCCGCAACAGTGCAGCCCGCCCCTCCCGAGCATCCCTCCGCCGTTAGCGGCCCGCGCCTCGCGATCATCATCGACGACCTCGGCGGCGATACGGCCTCGGCCGACGTCATTTTTTCATCCCTGCATTACCCGCTTACTCTCTCCATCCTCCCCAACCACACGCATTCGACGGAGATCGCGGAGCAGGCTCGGGAGCGTGGTTACGAGGTCATGCTTCACCTGCCGATGCAATCCATCAGCAACGAGACTGCCGAGCCCGAGGAGCTCCGCGAAGGCATGTCTTCCGCGGAAGTCTCGCGTTCACTCGCCGAGATGCTCCGGTCTGTCCCGCACGCGGCGGGCGTCAACAACCATCAAGGTTCTCTCGTCACCTCCGACCCGCTCATAATGGCCGATTTGATGCCGCAGCTTCGCCAACGCAACCTCTTTTTTATCGATAGCCGTACTTCCGCGGCCACGGTCGCGTACCACGCGGCGCAGACAGCTCACGTCCGCTCGTCGTTCCGAAACATTCCGTTTCTCGATGACGTTCGCGATGTCCCTTCAGTTCGCAAGCAGATCGAGCGGGCCATCCGGGACGCAAAGGAAAAGGGTCAAGGCATTACCATCGGCCACCCCCATCCCGAAACCCTCTATGCCTTGGCCGAGCTATTACCGCAAGCAGAGTCTCGAGGCGTTCATCTCGTCTACGCCTCCGACCTCGTCCACTGAGTGAACTTAAATGCCGGAGCCTAGCCCGGCTCGCTCGCTTGGACCTCTGGTTCGCCCTTCTCTGCCGGAAACAGCCACGCCACGACCAGAAATTGCAGCCCCATGGTCACAAAACAGAACACACTGGCTTCCGGCCCCACGCTTCCTCCGGTCAGCCATTTCGGCCCGTGCAACCAGGAATCGGACAAATGGCCAAAAATGAGCTCGCCGCTGTCGGGCACCGAATACACGAAGCTCTGTGCCCAATCGAAGCCCGCATGCAAACCAACCGCGTACCAGAGATTTCCCGTTCTCTTCAGGGTGAAAACAAACAGGATCCCGACGACCACGACGCTTGCCGCACCCACCCAGTCCTCCCCCTGATTACTGAGGTGCACCGCACCGAAAGCAACAGACAGAACCACGCCAGCCGGCCAGAAGCCGGCCAGCCGGCCCAAGCTGTGTTGCAGGTAGCCGCGGAACAAAAACTCTTCGTATAGCCCCACGAAGATAAACCCAACCAACTGCAGCAATCCCCACTTCAGAATATCCCCGCCGTGCTGTGCGAGGGCCCCAAGGGAATATCCTCCAAGCACCGCAATAAGCGCTACCAAGACCGATGCTTCCGCAAGCCCCAGCAGGAAACCGATCCAGAAATTCGCTCGAAACGCTTCCGCGAAAGGCAGGCCATACTCTCCGAACGGTGTTTTCTCGAGCAACGAAAGCAACCAGGTCAGCCCGAATACCAGCGCGAAATTCCCCACCTCAAAGAACAGCAGAAATTGCGGCGAGGTCATTCCCCGCTGCACGCCAAACAGCCGCACGCCCTCCGTGTACACGAGCCGTTGACCGATTCCGACGGTGACGAACAAAAACAGCAGGAGTTTCCAGAGCGTGCGGACCGCTTCCATTCGTCTGTCGGGCCTCGAACGTTCGCCAGGCAAGCGCAGCCGCCGAGCGGTAGCCTCGTCCTGGTCGCCCGTCTTTGGCTGCTCAACTTCCATTGCGTCTCCTAACGGAAGTCTGCTTCCGCGCGGCGTGATGCCAACCGGCAGCCTGTGATATAACCGTCCTACGTCCGCGTAAGGGTTAGTGTTTCACCCTCTCATGGCTACCGCATCCACTTCCAAATCACCTCTTGTCGCCGGACGTCTGGCTCTCGATTTCGCCAACATCTCTTCGGCCGGCGACCTATCCTGGGATGAGTTTGTCACTTTCCTCATCGACGCTCGGTTGGTCTCGCAGGACCGCGCCTCACGCCTTGGCCCGTTTCTCACGACGGAGCCGCGAGCCGTCGATGCCGTCCTCCTCCGCGCCCTTCGCCTTCGCGAGTGTCTCCGCGCCGTCTTCGCGTGCATTGTGGACAAAGAGCCTTTCCCTTTTTCCTGGGCAGAGCCGGTGAACGAAATCCTGCGCATCACCGAAGGACACGACGAACTGATATTCCGCGAAGGCGCCTGGTCTTTGCAGTTCGTTGCCCGAGAAAGTGGCCTCGAGTGGCTCCTCGCCGCGATCGCCCGCTCCGCCGCCGAGCTTCTCGTCGAAGGCCCCGCTGCTCCCGTTCGCCGCTGCGCAAATCCTGCTTGTCGCCTTTTTTTCTACGACGACTCCCGGACGCGTCGCCGCCGCTGGTGCTCCATGTCGACCTGCGGCAATCGCCACAAAGTGGCTTCCTTCCTTCGTCGCCATTCCGTC
>Ga0306926_10001470_pt1 | contig 23442 bp, 14 predicted proteins | sample flu12Cox44000178_FD_203759 | JGI IMG/M metagenome (GOLD analysis project Ga0306926, IMG submission 203759) | Lab enrichment of tropical soil microbial communities from Luquillo Experimental Forest, Puerto Rico - flux8day.12C.oxic.44.000.178 (v2)... | ecosystem: Environmental > Terrestrial >...
CGCTCCTCGGGGCGGGGGCCGCCGTTCTGCTGGCGTGGTGGATGACGTCTCTCGTCGGCGCGATCAACCTCCCGTCGCCGATCCCTTTCTCGTTCGACCTCAGAATTGATCGCCGGGTGCTCCTCTTTACGGTGGTCGTGACCTGCGCGACCGTATTCGTTGCCGGCCTTGCGCCGGCGATTCTCGCGTCGAAGCCCGATCTCGTCGGGGAGCTTCGAGGCGAGCAGAAGACCGCTTCGCTCGGTCAACATCGCTGGACGCTGGGCGATCTGCTCGTGGCGCTCCAGATGTCCATCACGGCGGTCCTGCTCGTCACGGCCGCGCTCTTGACCAGAAGTGTGTTGGCGGCCGAGCGCGCAAACCTCGGCTTTCCGGTGAAACGCCTCGCGCTCATTTCGATCGACGCCAGCCAGTTGCGGTACCCGAAGGAAAAAGTCGAGCAGTTCTATGATCAGGCGCTTGCGCGCATTCGTGCCCTCGCTGGAGTCGAAGCGGCGGGCTTGACGACGCGCCCGCCGTTTTCCGTCAACTACAACCGGTGGGAGATCTGGATTGACGGCCTGCACCAGCCTGGTCAGCATGGTGTGGTCGTTGATGTGACGAACGTGTCGCCCGACTATTTCAAGGCGATGAACGTCCCGATTGTCGTGGGCCGCGGGTTCACGGACGACGATCGGCCCGACACGCCCCGCGTCGCGATCGTCAACGAGACGATGGCGCAGAAGTTCTGGCCGCACGAGAACGCCATCGGCAAGACGTTTCACTCGCGCAGCTTCGAGGGACCGCTGTTTCAGATCGTCGGCGTGGTCGCCGACCACAAGGTGACCGGCGTGGGCGAACCGCCCACACCCTTCCTGCACATCGCCCGGCGTCAACAGCCGAACCCGTACAGCGCGGTGATCGCGCGGACTCGCGGCGATGCCTCCGCGCTCCTCAGAGACATGCGGCGCGAGATTAACGCGATCGAGCCGACACTTGCGTTCATCGAAAACCAGACGATGGAAGATGAAGTCGGGATGACGCTGTTTCCGATGCGCGCGAGCGCATGGTTGGTGGGCGCCATTGGAATCATCGCGATGCTGCTGGCGTCAGTCGGGCTGTACGGCGTGATTGCGTATTCGGTCGCGAGGCGCACGCGCGAGATCGGCATTCGCATCGCGCTTGGCGCGCGATCGTCGACGGTCATTGGATCGGTGATGGGTCAGGGGTTTCTCATCGCCGCCCTCGGCCTGGCGAGCGGGATTGCTCTTGCGGTCATGGCGATGGTCGTCGTGTCGCGGCTCCTGCCTGATGTCATGAGTGGTCTGTTGTACGGCGTTCATGCCTCGGACCCCGTGTCGTGGCTCGGCGCAGCGGCGATTTTGCTCTCGGTTTCGGCGTGCGCGAATCTCGTTCCCGCCTGGCGCGCCGCGCGTGTGCCCCCCTCCGAAGCTCTCCGAACCGAGTAGACGGCGCGAACGCGAACCTTCGAGCTGATATGCTCGTCTACGTTCGTGTGATGTCAGATTTCAGAGTAGGACTGCGCCTGTTGTGGAAAGACAAGACGTTCACGTTGACCGCCGCGTCGACGCTGGCGCTCTGCATCGGCGCGAACACGGCGCTGTTCTCCGTGGTTCACAACGTCCTCCTCCGGCCGCTTCCGGTGCCGGAGTCAGAGCGGATTCTGATGACGAGCAATGCCTACCCGAAGGCCGGGGCACCGGTACTGGGCTATTCAGGCGTTCCGGATTATTACGACCGTTTGCGTGATGTGACCGCCTTCGGGGAGCAGGCGCTCATCGGAATGCGCAGCCAGACGATTGACACCAACGGCACGCCGACGCGGGCCCGGGCCATGCAGGTCACGCCGTCGTTTTTCCGCCTTGTCAGGGTGCCGCCCCTGGTCGGCCGGACGTTTTCCGACGAAGAAGGGGAGGTCGGTCGCGAAAAGAAGGTCGTGTTGAGCTACGGATTATGGCAGTCCGCGTTTGGCGGCGACGCGCAGGCGGTCGGCCGGGACCTGCGCATCAACGATCAGCCGTACGCGATTGTGGGCGTGATGCCGCGCGACTTCGTGTTCCTTCAGCCCGAGACGCTGCTCTGGATGCCGGCAGCGTTCACCAATGAGCAGAAGAGCGACGATCAGCGCCACAGCAACAACTGGATGAACATCGGCCGTCTGAAGCCCGGCGCGACGGTTCAGCAGGCGCAGGCGCAGGTCGACGCGCTGAATGCCGCAAACCTGAAGCGCTTCCCGCAATACAGCGAGCTGCTCATCAATGCCGGCTTTCACTCCCCTGTCGTAGGCCTCCAGGACTTTCTCGTGCGCGATGTGAAGCCGATCCTCTATTTGATGTGGGGGGGCGCGCTGTTCGTTCTGCTCATCGGGGCTCTGAATGTCGCCAACCTCGTGCTCGTGCGTTCGCGGGCGCGGAGCAGGGAGCTTGCGACGCGCCTGGCGCTCGGCGCGGGACGGTCGCGCGTGGCGCAGCAGCTCATCATCGAGAGCGCGATCCTCGCGATGGTTTCTGCCGCCGTGGGACTGCTGGTCGGCTACGGCGCGCTCCAGTTGCTGGGCCGAATCAATATTCAGGACCTGCCGCGCGGACACGAGATCCGCCTCGACGGCGTCGTCGTGGCCTACGCGATCGGGTTGGCGGCCGCGATCGGTCTGACACTCGGTCTGATACCCGTCGTCAGCGTGTTGCCCGCCGCCCCGGTGTCCCCAAGGCGGCACCGGCGTTGGGGTGGAAGCGGAGAAGAAAGCCCGGGAGCCCTGACCCGGCGGCCGCATTGGGGTGGTGATCTTGCGGCGGTCCTGCGCGAGGAGGGGCGCAGTGGGACGAGCGGGCGCGGCGCCCAAACGCTGCGACGTGTGCTCGTCATCGCGCAAGTGGGGTTTGCCTTCGTGTTGCTCGTGGGAGCGGGGCTGCTGTTTGCGAGCTTCAGGCGCGTGCTCGCCGTCGATCCCGGGTTCAACCCCAACTCCGTCCTGACGGCGGCGATCAATCTTCCGCGCACGCGGTACCCCGACGACGCGTCCCGCGTGCGGTTTCAGAACGAGGCGTTGCGGAGGCTGCGTGGCTTGCCTGGTGTGACGACGGCGGGCGCGACCGATTGGATCCCACTCAGTGGGAACAGCAGCGACAGCGTCATCTTGGCAGAGGGGTATCAGATGAAGCCGGGAGAATCGGTCATCTCGCCGTCGACGGCCGACGTGACCCCCGGGTACTTCGAAGCGATGGGCGTCACGCTCGCGCGCGGCCGCTTCTTCGAGGATCGCGACTCGCCGACGGCGCCCAAAGTGGCCATCGTCGACGAGAAGCTGGCGAGCCGCTTCTGGCCCAGTCAGGATCCCATCGGGCGCCGTCTCTACAAGCCGACCGATATCAACAACCTGATCGGGATCACCGACAAGACGGTCTTCGTGACGGTCGTTGGCGTGATCCACGAAATCAAAATGCGCGACCTGGCCGAGGGCGACAAGTCGGTTGGCGCCTACTTCTTTCCGATGGATCAGGATACGTCGCCGGGGATGACGTTCGCGTTGAAATCAGCAGCGGATCCCCTGTCGCTGACCAATGCGGTGCGCGGCGTGATCTCGCAAATGGACCGCGAGCTTCCGATGTTCGATGTGCAGACCATGGACCAGAGGATGGAGAAGTCGTTGACGAGCCGGCGATCTCCGGTCCTGCTGTCGCTCGCTTTCGGCGCCGTGGCGCTGTTCTTGTCGGCGATCGGTATCTACGGCGTTCTCGCGTATCTGGTGACCCAACGGACGAAGGAGATTGGGATCCGCATCGCGCTGGGAAGCAGCGCGCGCGCGATTTTCGAGCTGATTCTGCGCGAAGGTCTGCTGCTCATCGGCACCGGCTTCGCCGTTGGCGCCGCAGGAGGGTTCGCGTTGCGGCGCACGCTCGAAGGGCAGCTCTTCGGTGTGGCCGCGACCGATCCAATCGTCCTGGCGTCGATCAGCGGGCTGCTCGCGCTGGTGGCCATTTTTGCCTGTGTGCTGCCGGCACGCCGGGCGACGCGGATCGATCCGGTTGTCGCGTTGGGAGAGTAAAAAAGCCTTCTCCGCTGTCGGCGACTGGCGTTCGGGTATCATCCCCGGCGATGGCCATTCTCGAGGCGAAACAGCTTCGCAAGTCTTTCGGCCAGTTAGTGGCGGTAAACGAAGTGTCGCTGGCCCTCGACGCGGGAAAGCTCGTCGGTCTGCTCGGACCGAACGGCGCGGGCAAGACCACGACCGTGTCGATGATCGCCGGGCTTGTCACACCGGACCGGGGCGAGGTGCTCGTGGACGGCCGGCGGCTGACGGGCGACACCGATCCCGGCAAGCGGCGCATTGGACTGGTGCCTCAGGATGTCGCGTTGTACGAAGAGCTCACAGCGCGCGAGAACCTGCGATTCTTCGGCGCCCTCTACAACCTGTCGGGCGCCGTCCTCGAGAGCGCGACGGCCGCGGCGCTCGCGCTGGTAGGGCTGACAGAGCGCGCGCGCGACGCCGTCCAGACCTTCAGCGGCGGCATGAAGAGGCGGCTGAATCTTGCCGCCGGCATCCTCCACGATCCCGACGTCCTGTTGCTCGACGAGCCGACCGTTGGGGTTGATCCTCAAAGCCGCAACGCCATCTTCGACAATCTCGAGCTCCTGAAACAGCGGGGCAAGGCGCTTCTCTATACAACGCACTACATGGAGGAGGCCGAGCGACTCGCGGATCGCATCGTCGTCATCGACCACGGAAACGTGGTCGCCGATGATACCCTTGATGGCCTTCAGATGCGGCTTGGCCCGGCAGGTGGGGGCCGGGTGAATCTCGAGACCGTGTTCCTGACGCTGACAGGAAGGAGCCTGCGCGACTGATGCTCACCCCGGTCATAGCCATGGTTCGCAAGGATCTGCTGCTGTTCTTCAGCGATCGGCGGTCGGTCATCGTCAGTTTCGTCGTGCCGATCGCGATTGCATCGTTTTTCGGGTCGATCTTCTCAGGTGCCTCTCGAAATGGCGAACGCGCGCGCGTCGCGGTCATGGTCGTCGATCGCGACGAGAGCGCGATCTCGAGAGGGATCGCCTCGGGGGCGCAGGCAGACACGAATCTCGCTGTCACGCTGACGAATGCGGATGTGGCACGTGACTCCGTTCGCCGGGGCAAAACCAGCGTTGGGGTGATCATTCCGAAAGGGTTTGGTGAGGCGTCCGGCGCAGCGCTCTTCAGCAACGGCGAGAAGCCAGAGCTGGAGATGTTGTACGACCCATCGCGCGCGATGGAGCTGGCGATGGTGCGTGGCATTCTCACCCAGCACGTGATGGAGTCGGTGACCCGCGAGATGTTCGGCGGCGCACAGGGGCGCGCATACCTGGAGAAAGCGATCCCGCAAATCGAAGCCAGCGGAATGAGTCAGGAGCAGAAGCAGCTGCTCCTGCAAGTCTTGCGCTCGGTGGGCCGCTTCTACGATCAGCCGGCGAGAAGTCAGGCAAGCGGCCGGGTTGGCGGCTTGACAGTGCCGTACACGGTGCGTGAAGAGCCGGTCACCGCGGGCGCGGATGTCGCATATAACGGCTACGCCCATTCGTTTGCGGGTATGGGCATTCAGTTTCTCCTCTTTGCCATGGCCAATCTGGGTGTGGAGATGCTGCTCGAGCGTCAGCGGGGGCTGTGGAAACGGCTGCGGAGCGCGCCCGTGTCACGGTTGACCTTACTCCTGGGCAAGGGCATCAGCGGCGCGATCATTTCACTCCTCGTCTTCGGCGTGTCGTTTGGGTTCGCGATGGCGGTGTTCGGCGTGCGAATCGAGGGCGGCCTCGCAGGTTTCGTGGGGATCGCGATCGCCTGTTCGTTGATGGCTTCTGCGTTCGGCTTGCTCGTAGCGGCGCTCGGCAACACGCCCGCCACGGCGCGGGGCGTGACCAGCCTCGGGGTGCTTGTGATGGTCATGCTCGGCGGCGCATGGGTGCCGGCGTTCGTGTTTCCCGCCTGGCTCCAGCAGCTCACGCTCGTCGTTCCGGTCCGATGGGCGGTCGACGGGTTCGACGCCATGACCTGGCGGGGGATTGGATCACAAGGGGCCGTGGTGCCGATCGTCGTCCTGATTGGCTTTGCGGCGCTCTTTGCCGGCGTCGCGGCGGTCAGGTTTCGTTGGGAGGAGGCCTAGAAGAAGTCCTTGGGCCTTGGTTCTTGGTGCTTGGTCCTTCGTCCTCGGTCGCTGCTGTAATATTGCGCGCATGAGAGCTCTCCTGCGCCTTCCTTTTACCGTTGCCGCCGTCCTTGCGCTGCCCATCATCGTTCTGACGCAATCGCAGGCCGCGCGCGTTCACGAGCAAGCGATCGTGGTGGACACGCACGCCGACACCACTCAGCGGTTGGTGTTCGATCCCAAATTCGACCTCGGCGAGCGCCATTCCGACGGCAACATCGACATCCCGCGCATGAAGGAAGGCGGGCTCGATGCGCTGTTCTTTTCGATCTGGGTTCCGAGCGACGTCGTCGGTCCCCCCGCGCTCAAGCGCGCCTACGATCAGATCGACGCCGTGCGTGAAACCGTCCGCACGCATCCGAACGATCTCGTCCTCGCGACGACTGCCGCCGACGTGCGCCGGGCGGCAGGCGAGCACAAGATTGCCGCGCTGATGGGCGTGGAGGGCGGCCACATGATCGATGACGACCTGCGGCAGCTCAGGAACTTCGCCGCGCTCGGCGCCCGCTACATGACCCTCACGCATTTCAAGAACAACAACTGGGCGGACTCGTCGACCGACAAGCCTGCCCACAACGGGCTGACGCCCTTCGGCAAGGACGTGGTGCGCGAGATGAACCGTCTCGGCATGATGGTGGACATCTCACACGTCGCCGACAAGACTTTCTACGACGTGCTGGGTCTGACGACGGCCCCTGTCATTGCGTCGCACTCGTCGTGCCGGGCGCTCACGAATCATCCGCGAAACATGACCGACGAGATGCTCCGCGCGCTGGCCAGGAACGGCGGTGTGGTCATGATCAACTATCACGCGGCGTTTATCAGCGAAGAATTTCGCGTCGCGTCGGAGAAGCGGAGCGGCGACGTCGTGACGTCGATGTCGGCGCTGTCGAAGAAATGCGGCGGCAACGAGGCGTGCACCACGCGAGAGGGCGAGCGAATCGACCATGAGGCGATGATGAACGGCTCACTGCCGAAGGTGAGCTGGGAGCGGATCATCGACCACATCGATCATGCGGTGAAAATTGCCGGCGCCGATCATGTCGGGCTCGGTTCCGATTTCGACGGCGCCACGATGCCGCTCGGGCTCGAAGATGCGTCGAAGCTCCCGAAGATCACGGATGCCCTGTTGAAGAAGGGCTACAGCGAGCAGGACGTGGAGAAGATCCTCGGCGGCAACATCCTCCGCGTCATGGAGGCGGTCGAAAAGGCGGCGCATCGCTAGGCGCCGGCCCGGGAGCACGCGCGCCGGAAGGGTGTGAAGAAGACCGCTGAGGCGGTGATCATCGGCGGCGGGTGTATGGGCGCGAGCGTTGCGTACCATCTGACCCGGCATGGTCTCACCGACATCGTCCTCGTCGAGCGGGAGTCGTTGCTCGCGACCGGGTCCACGGGCCGCAATGCCGGTGGTGTCCGCCATCAGTTTTCGAACGAAGCCAACATCCGACTGTCGATCGAGTCCGTTGTGTTCTTGGAGCACTTCGCGGACGAGGTCGGCTATCCGATTGACTTTCACCAGGACGGGTACCTGTTTCTCCTGTCGTCGACAGAGAGCGTGGACATGTTTCGGCACAACGTCGCCCTGCAGCGGCGGCTCGGCGTCAACGTGCAATGGCTTGACGGTAAGGAAGCCGCACGCGTCGCTCCGGGCATCGACACGAAGGGCGTGGCCGGCGCCACCTTCTGCGCGCGGGACGGGATCGCCGACCCACACGGCGTGACCATGGGTTTTGCGAGGGGTGCGCAGGCCGCCGGCGCTGCCATCGAACGGAACGTCGAAGCGACCCGCATTCGGGTCACGGGGAGCCGTGTGACGGGTGTCGAGACGACAGGTGGGACGATTGAGACGCCGACGGTGGTCAACGCTGCGGGGCCGTGGGCCCGACAGGTGGGGCGCATGGCTGACCGAGCGGAGGTGACCGTACCGGTCGATCCAGTCCGCCGGCACTGCTTTATCGCCGCGCTTGACAACGCGGCCAACGCACCCGATGGCGCCGCGCCGATCGTTCCACCGTCGCGCATCATGGTCATTGATTTCGATACGACGTTCTACTTTCACCGCGAGGGCGCAGGCGTCCTGTTCGGCATGAGCGACCCGCGCGAGACGCCCGGGTTCGACACGACGGTTCGCTGGGACTTTCTGCCGCAGGTGACCGAGGTGGCTGTCAGGCGCCTCCCGGCGCTGGCGGCGGCATCGGTGTCGCACGCGTGGGCGGGTCTCTATGAGATGACGCCTGACGCGAATCCGATCATCGGGCCAACGAGCGTCGAAGGTTTTTATCTCATCAGTGGTTTCAGCGGACATGGTTTCCAGCACTCGCCGGCCGCGGGCAGGATCCTCGCCGACGTCATCGTGGGGAGGAATCCGGGTTTTGATCTGGCGCCATTCGCGCTGGCCCGCTTCGACCGGCAGCCGGTCTTGGGCGAGCGGAGCGTCGTTTAGGTGGGCCGCTCCCGCCGAAGAAGCGCCTGCTTGCGCGATGCGCCCCAACGATAACCACCCGTCCCACCCGACGCGGGCACGACCCGGTGACACGGAACAGCCAAGGCGACCGGATTGGACGCGCAGGCGCGCGCGACGGCCCGAACGGCCTTCGGCCTGCCGATCGAACGAGCGACTTCTCCATACGTCCGTGTCTCGCCGTACGGGATCCTCGCGAGAGCCTGCCAGACTCGCCATTGGAACGCAGTGGCCCGGATATCGAGCGGGAGATCGAGCTCGGGCCTGCGGCCATCGAGGTGCGCCAGAATTTCCGAGGTCCACGCTCGCAACGAGTGCGAATCGCCCTCGATCGTTGCGCGGGGATATTCATCACGAAGCCGGCGGGTGAGATCGGTATCTGACCCGCCCATGGACACGCTGCAGACTCCTTTTTCCGTTGCGGCCACAAGCAGACGACCGAGCGGAGAGTCCACGATCGCGTAAGCGACATGCGAACCCGGGCCGCCGCGCCGGTAGGCTGACGGCGCCATGCCCAGCTTGGGCGCCGCGCGCTCGTAGAACCGGCTGCTCGATCCATAACCGGCGTCGAAGAGCGCGCCGGTCACGCCTGCGCCCTGCCTCAGGCGGTCTTTGACCGTTTTCAGGCGGCAGGCGTCGGCGTATTCGCGCGGGGTGATGCCCACGATTCGCTTGAAATTGCGCTGGAAGTGGTAGGGACTGCCTCCGAGCCGCGCCGCCAGGTGTGCCAGCGAGGGATGCCCCTCGACATTGGCGAGGTACACCGTCGCGCGGCGGACTTTTTCGATCCACGGATCGGAGGCTACGGCTTTGTTCGGACTGCAGCGCTTGCATGCTCGGAAACCGGCGGCAAGCGCCTCAGTCGATGAGTCAAAAAACGTGACGCGATCGCGGCGGGGCCGCCGGCTAGGGCAGGAGGGCCGGCAGTAGACACCGGTCGACTGGACGGCGTAGACGAAAAGGCCATCGGCAGAACGATCGTGCGTCAGCACCGCACTCCAGCGGGCGGTGTCGCTCAGGCGCTCGGTTGATTGAAGCATTCCCTCGTTTTGCATGACGGCAGTGTCCCATCCAGCGGCGGTTGACGGCTACCCGGTCCTTGCGGTCGAATCCCGGCCGCTCGAACCGGTGCCTGGGCGAAGCCACGTAACGCGTACACCATAGAATAGTGCCGGTGCGGATCGCCGTTGTAGGGGCTGGCGGCGTTGGCGGCTACTTCGGCGGCCGGCTTGCTGCCGTGGGCGTCGACGTGGCGTTCATCGCTCGCGGCGCTCACCTCGCCGCGATGCGGGCCAACGGGCTGCGCATCTTCAGCCCGAAGGGGGACGCTCATGTCCAACGTGTGACGGCCACCGACAATCCAGGCGAGATCGGCCCCGTCGACGTGGTGCTGTTCGCAGTGAAGCTCTACGACACTGAAGCCGCGTTGCCTCAACTGTCTGAGCTCGTCGGCCCCGGTACCGTGGTGCTCCCGTTTCAAAACGGCGTCGACGCAGTCGACATCGTCACACGAGCCGTCGGGCGTGAGCACACCGCGGGCGGCACGTGTTATGTGTCCGCGATGATTGCCGAGCCGGGGGTGATCAAGCACATCGCAATGGACCAGCTGATCTTTGGCGAGCTCGACGGGTCGCACAGCCCGCGGCTCGAGCAGCTGCTCGATGCGTGCCGGAAGACGAACTTTCAGGCGACGCTCAGCTCGAACATTATTGTGGATATCTGGACGAAGTTCACGCGACTCTCAGTCCTGAGCGGCATGACCGCGGTGACGCGCTCGCCGCTCGGCGTCATCGTCAACGATCCCGATCTGTTCGCGATGTTGAAAGCCGCCGTCGGGGAGGGGGTGGCGGTTGCCCACGCCAAAGGCGTCGCGGTCAAGGGCGACATGTCGGACGTGGCGCGAGCGTATCAGGCGTTGCCGTTCGAGACCAAGGCGTCCATGCTGGTCGACCTCGAGAGCGGCCGGCGGCTCGAGCTGCCGTGGTTGAGCGGAGCGGTCGCGCGGATCGGCCGCGAAGTCGGTGTTCCGACGCCGATCCACAGCTTCATTGCCACGGTTCTCAAGCCGCAGGTCAACGGAGGACGGACGCCCTAGCCTCGCGCTACTGCTGCGTCGTGCTGGTCTGCAGCGACGCGACCAGCTTCGCGATGACGTCATTCAGGGCCCGATCGCCGCGGATCCACCGCACGACGGCGACGATATCGTTGTCCCAGTCGACATAGATGATGTTCGAGCCATTTCCCACGAAACGAACAGCCGTCTCGGGTGCAGCGGGCAGCGGTTTGCGTCCGGTGTTCAGATACCAGTTGGCGTAACCGTAGGTGTCGTTGTCGGTCCCCGGCGTGCGCGCCATCTTGATCCACTTCTCCGACACGATCTGCTTGTCCTTCCACTTGCCGTTGCGGAGGAACAAGTAGCCGAAGCGCGCCATGTCGTACGAGTCGATGAACATCCCTCCGCCCCAATGGCCGCCGCCGCTCACCGACTGCACCTTCTTGCCGTCGATGTCCACCCATGAGTTCTCGTAGCCGTACCACCGCCAGGTGGACGAGGCGCCGATTGGTTCCATCACCTCTTCGCGAAGGACCTCCGGCAGCGAGCGCCGCCACACCTGCAACGCGGCAAGCGCCATGACGTTGACGCGCACGTCGTTGTACTTGAAGTGTGTGCCCGGCTCCCAGAGCTTGCGGTTCGGCCAGTTCTCGGACTTGTCGCCCTGCGGCCGGTCCGCCCAATCCGGCTTACCCCAAAGGGTACCTTGCCAGTCGCTCGTCTGGCGGAGCAGGTGGTCCCATTTAATCTTCTGGTTGTGAGGCCCCTCGAAGAGATCCACGTGCGGTGGCATGTAATCCCGAACGTAGTCATTGACATCATGAATAAGCCCACGCTGCCAGGCGAGCCCAACCACAGTCGTCAGGAACGTCTTGGTCACGCTGTTCGTAATGTCCGCGCGCTTGGGCTCGCCCCATTCGGCGACGATGTAGCCGTGGCGCGTGATCAAGCCGCTCGCGGGACCGCGATCTCTGATCGGTCCGATGATGGTGTTGAACGGCTCCTTGCCGAAGCTGTTGTGGAGGAACAGCGCCATATCCCTTGGCCCCGGTGTGTCGGCGGCAATTGCGAGCTGAACCGCCTCTCGCACGAGGGCGCCGCTCATGCCGACCTCTTCGGGCGTCTTGTGCTGCCAATCAAATCGTTCCGGAAAGTACGCGGGCGCCACACCCGAACGCGCCGCCGTCTGGGACGCGGCGCGCTGAAGGGGAGGTCGCGCCGCGGACGGATGCTCCGTGGATTGTCGCTCGGCCGCAATCGGAGCCGAGACGATCAGCGCGGCGAGAGCGGAGAGGATGACCGCGGGTTTCATGACTGCTCCCTGCACCGGACGAGTCGAGGTGCGTGAGGTAGTATAGCCCTCCATCAGTCATGCGCGTCCCTTTCTCCCATGCCGTTTCCGTCTCTTTCTCTTTGTCAATGGTCTGCTTGTTGGGGGCGACATCGGCAGCCGTGAAGCATGGTCCGCTTGACGAGCCTCTCAGTCACGGGGAAAGCGACGTCCGTCAATCCGGCGGCCCCGAGGCGCCTGAAGCCCCCGTCCCTCTTGCAGCACTCCTCGAACGGGCGGCCTGGTATCTCGACTACTTCATCGATCAGTTCGAGAATGTCGTCGCTGAGGAATCCTACGTCCAGGACGCAAGCATGCAGTTGCCAAGCTACAGCCCGGCGGTGGGCCGTGGTGGAGCGGGGCTTGGCGCTCCGTCGACCGCCGAGCTCACTCGGGCTCGGCATCGGGACCTCCGATCGGACTTCCTGCTCGTCAAATCACCGGACACCCAGGCGCTCATCCCGTTCCGCGACGTGATTGACGTCGACGGAGTGGCCGTCCGGGACCGGCAGCAGCGGCTGGCCAATCTGTTTCTGACGACACCGCCTGATGCGATGACCCAGGCGGAACGGATTCAGGACGAAGGCGCGCGCTACAACCTGGGCAACATGCGGAGCACTTTGGGCAATCCGGTCCTCGCCCTCGGCGTGCTCCAGGCGACTTACCAGCCGCGCTTCAAGTTCTCCAATCACAAGAGAGACCGCGGGGCGGGAGCCGACGTTTGGGCCGTTGACTACCAGGAAACCGCATCACCGGCCATGATCAGGGGCGAGGCGGGCCGCGACCTCTTCGCGCACGGGCGCGTCTGGGTCCATGCGGCGAGCGGCCGCGTTGTGAAAACGCAGCTGATGGTCGAGCAGCCCGTCGTACGCGCGCAGATCACAACGACATTCCGCATGGACGATCGATTCGGAATCGGCGTGCCGAGTGAAATGCGCGAACAATACTGGCTCAGCACGGGCAACAAGATCACGACGGTCGCGACGTATGGGCGGTTCCGCCGGTTCGATGTGAGAGCCGACGAAGAGCTGCGACTTCCGACACGGGCCCTCACGGACTCGCTGACCGGGATGACCTTCGTCGAGCTGCCGCCGGGGCGTTTCACGATGGGCAGCGCGGCATCGGAGGTCGGCCGGAACCCGGATGAGACATTGCATGATGTCACCATCACGCGCCCATTCCTCATGGGCCGCTACGAAGTGACGCAGCAGGAATGGCGGATCGTCATGGGCACCTCGCCGAGCACCTTCACCAGTTGCGGCCCGAAGTGTCCGGTCGAGAGCGTGACCTACGAAGACGTCCAACAGTTCATCCAGAAGTTGAATGACAAGGGGCGCGCTGCATCGACACCCGCGCGAGCCTCGGCCGCGCCGACAGTTGCGACGCGCACCGTAGCCCCGTCGGCGGATGTGCCAGCGACAGCTGCGCCGTTCGGAGATGGGCCCCGGCTCCGTTACCGGCTGCCTACTGAAGCCGAATGGGAATACGCCTGCCGCGCCGGAACGACCGGACCGTTTTCGACGGGCGAGGACTTGACGACGGCCCAGGCCAATTACAACGGGAAGTTTCCCTACCGGTCTGCGCCGACGGGTGAGTATCGCCAGCGTCCGATCCCCGTCGGCAGCTTTTCGCTGAATCCGTGGGGCCTTGGCGACATGCACGGTAACGTCTGGGAGTGGACCTCTGACTGGTACTCGCCGTACCCGGATAGCCCGGCGGAGAACATCGATCCGCGAGGTCCCGCATCGGGCGACAAGCGGGTGATTCGGGGAGGGAGCTGGTATTTCGACGCAAACAGCGCGCGATGCGCGTTGCGATACACGCACGCGCCGCGCGACAAGGGCTTCAGCCTCGGGTTCCGTCTGGCTGCCGACGTGCGCTGAAAGCGCCCCGTGTGAGGGGTGTCGGGTAAAATGCGCGGGACATTTGCCACAGCGCCGCTCCGGGGCGCTGGCATTCCCGGGCACTGACTCATATCGACTCGATGACCAAGTACGGCACGTCTCCATGGCTCGCACGGTTTCCGAAATCGCGCGTTCCCAGCTACCAACCGTACCGTGGACCTCTGAAAGCCGGCACCGCGAGTCGCGTCGACATGGCCGACGCGGTGATCGTCGGCGGCGGGTTGACCGGGTGCGCCACCGCGTACGCGCTGGCGGCGGCCGGCGCCAAGACCCTGCTGCTCGAGCGCCAGCGTATCGGACGTGGCGGCACGGCGTTTTCGACCGGCTGGATCGCCGACGATCCCGGCGTTTCGTTTGCCGCGCTCGAACGCTCGATGGGGCGGCGTGACGCCCGGCGCGCGTGGCAAAGCTGGCGGCGAGCCGCGCTCGATTTTGCGGCACTCGTTCGGCGGCTCGAGATCAAATGCGAGCTCGAGCCGCGTCCGTCTGTCACGGCCGCGATGACGCCTGACGAGTTGGCCCGCTTGAAGAAAGAACGGAAAGCGCGCCTCGAAGCCGGCCTCGAGACGCCGTTTCTGACCGCCCGCGCCGTCAGGGGCGAAACGGCGCTCGAGGCGGCCGGCGGCCTTCGGGGCCGGGAGGGGGGGACGCTCGATCCCTATCGGGCGTGCGTTGGTCTCGCAAGAGCTGCGGCCGCGCGAGGCGCTCAGATGTTCGAGCGATCACCAGTCCGGCGCATCACGTTCACTCGAAAGCACGCCGACGTCCACACAGCCGGCGGCGTCATACGCACGCGGCGTGTCGTGATTGCGACCGGTTTCCCGACGGCGCTGTTCGAGTCGCTCGAACGCCATTTCTGGTTTCACAGCAGCTATCGGGTGTTGACCGACCCCGTGCCGGCTCGAATCCGGCAGCGGCTGGGCAGCCGCCAGTCGGTCGTGCGCGATTCGGCGAAACCGCCGCACATCGTGCGCTGGCTCGATGACGACCGCGTGCTCGTCGCCGGGGCCGACAGCGAGAGGGTGCCGTCTCGTCTCCGCGACAAGGTGATCGTGCAGCGGACCGGTCAACTGATGTACGAGCTATCGACGCTCTACCCTGACCTCTCAGGCGTTCAGCCGACCTACGGGTGGATTCACGACTACGCGCGCACGGTGGACGGCCTGCCCTACATCGGACCTCATCGAAATTTTCCCCATCACCTGTTTGCGTGGGGCGATCAGAGCCATAGCGTGACCGGCGCCTATCTGGCGAGTCGCGTTTTGCTACGGTACTGCTCCGGAGAAATGGATCCAGCCGACGAGACATTTGGCTTCCACCGCTCGATCGACTGATTGGTCGTGGCGCGGTACTCGTGGCTCGTTATACTTCACGATGGTCTGTTACTTGAAGCTCATCACTCGTCATCAGGGAGTCATTGTCATGTTTCGCGTGCTCTCTGCGGCTCTACTGTCGGTCCTGATTTCAGCGTCTGCCTCCGCGCAGTCGACGGCGGCTAACGGTGCCATCGAAGGCGCTGTCACAGATGCCACGGGCGGTGCGCTCCCCGGCGTGACCGTGACCGTCTTTCACAACGAAACGGGGACCGAGCGGTCGACCGTTACCAACGACAGGGGGCTCTACCGCGCTCCGTTGTTGCCGCTCGGGACCTATCGCGTCACTGTCGAACTGCAGGGATTCAAGAAGTTCGAGCAGAGCGGCATCAAGCTCTCGGTTGGTGAAACCGTCGTCGTCAACGCCACGTTGTCCGTCGGCGCCGTGAGTGAAACGATCACCGTCACCGCGCAGGACATGCCCGCTGTGGATCCCGCCCGCATCGACATAGGGCACACGATGAGCGATCTCGAAGTCCACAACCTCCCGCTCGTCGCGCGCAACCCGTACAACTTCGCGCTCGTCCAGCCGGGAGTGACCGGCTATGAGAACACGGAATTCGGTGTGCCGCGTCTGGCCGCAAACGGCGCGGCGATGCGGATCAACTACCAGATCGACGGCAACACGAATACCGAAAAGGATCGCGCCGGCCTGCGCCTGCTGCCCATGTCGGAGGTGATGATCCAGGAAGTCAAGGTCGTGACGACCGGGTTCGCGCCAGAGTTCGGCCAGACGATGGGGATGGTTTATAACGCCGTGACGCCGTCAGGGACGAACACGTTCCACGGTGAAGGGGCCTATCTTTTCAGGCGGGATCCGTTCAGCGCGTTCCCGTTCTTCTTCGGGTGCACCGGGGTCGCCGCGTCATGCGGATCGCCGCCGCCGGGCTCGACGAAGCCGGCGACGCGAGTCGACACAGGCACAGCCGATGTCGGCGGGCCGATTCTGAAGAACAAGGCGTTCTTCTACGCCGGGTGGGAGCAGACGCGCCGCGATCTTTCATCGCAGAGTCTTATTTCAATCTCGTCTGCGAACGCTGCGATCCTCAGCCTGCCGCCGCAGCCTGCCGCTGTGCCCAACGTCCAAACCGCAAAGTTTCTCATCACGAAGGGGGATGTTCAGCTGAACCAGGCGAACCGCGCGACGATCCGCTGGCTCCGCTTTCATAACGACGCCCCTTACAACAGCGGCGGCGGTTTGATGCAAGGGACGCCGGTGTCGCTCGCGTGGGCGACCAACTTCCTGGACGCCATGGACTCGGTGGCGGGTCAGGCCGTCTCCACGCTCGGTTCGGACAAGCTGAACGAATTCCGCGTGCAGTACGCCCATCGTCATCAGAGCTCCGTACGCAACAGCGACTCGGGCCAGGGTCCGGCGATCACCGTGAAGGGCGTCGCGAGCTTCGGCAGCCCGCTCGGCGGCACGGGGCAGGGCAACGATGGATTCGACTTCAAGCAGAACATCACCCAAGTGCTCGACAATTTCACCTATATCCGCGCCGCGCATTCGTACAAGCTCGGCGGCGACTATCAGAGGATTCACGACGAGCGGACCCAGGCGCCCGAGTTCCTCTATACATTCGGATCGACAGACGCGTACCTCGCTGCGGCGAGCGGGGCGAACCCGTTCGGTTATTCGCAGATGACGCAGATTACGGGGAACCTGGGCTTCGCCATGGACACGAACATCTTCAGTCTGTTCGCGCAGGATGACTGGCAGATCGCGCCGACCGTCAAGATCCTCTACGGCCTCCGGTACGACCTCTACGACTACCCCAATGGCCTGCCGAACGCCCCCCTCACACAAACGCGCTCGTTCAACACCGACAAGAACAATTTCGGGCCACGTGCCGGCGTTGCATGGGCCGCGACGTCGACGACCGCCGTGCGCGCGAGCACCGGGATTATGTACGACCAGCCGATCCTGGGCGGTTATGAGCAGGCGCTGCAGTTGAGCGGGTCGCCGGCAGCGCCGGCCTACACCTTCACTCCGACAACGGCCGGCGCACCGGCATTCCCGAATACAGTGTCGACAGGCTTGCTGCCGGTGCAGTCCCCCTGGGCCGTCGATCCCGCGTTCGAGGTCGGCCGGACGTGGCAGAGCAACATCGAGGTCGAGCACGCGCTCGGGCGGGACTACACGGCGTCGATTGGCTTCATTTACGCAAAGGGCACTCACTTGCCCGTCGTTTCCGACGTCAATCTCATCAACCCTATCGGCACCTTGGCGGACGGCAGGCCCATCTACAGCGGTGCGGTCAACCCAGCCACACGGCTGGATCCGCGCTTCAACCACATCTACGAGGTCCAGTCGATCGGCGACTCCACGTTCAAGGGCCTGACGATACGGATGTCCAAGCGCCTCTCCCAGGGCCTGACCTACAACATCCAGTATGTGGCGGGCAAGGGCGTCGACAACACGCCCTTGCTCACGCAGCTCACCGTGCAGTCGGAGCCGGGACGGTCCGATCCGAGCAGCCTCGATCGCGACAAGGGGCCCAATCCGCTCGACATCCGGCAGAACCTGTCTGGGAACGTCGTGTACACGACGAGCAGCGCGTCTCCGAATCGAGTCGTCCGGGCGCTGCTCGACGGAAACGAGATCGGCGTCCTGCTGCAGCTCAACAGCGGTCTGCCTGCCACCAACATCACGGCGGCGTCGCCGAGCGATCTCAACGGTGACGGCTTCTCGAGCGATCGTCCGTTGTTCGTCGGCAGAAACTCACTCTACCTGCCCCATCGGTACAACGTGGACATGCGGTACACGCGCTGGATTCCGATCAGTGGGTCGGTCCGGGCCGAGGTGATCGCGGAATTGAAGAACGTGTTCAACACGGAACAGATGTCCGGGATCAACACCGTCATCAAGACCGATCAGGCCGGCAATCCGCTGTCGCCCATTCCCACCGATCCGTATCAGTTCCCCAACCCGACAGGGTACGAGCAGCGGAAGTTTCAATTGGGGTTCAAGGTACGGTTCTGAAGCGTGAATCGGGATTCGGAGGAAGTGATTCGGGATTAGGGAGATCACGCTCCCACGCTCGGTGACGAGGCGCGATAAGATCGTTCGTATGAGGCGTCTCAGTCTCGTCTTTCTTATCTTCATTTGCGTGCTCGTTGTTCCGGCGGCTCAGCTGCGCGTCGTACCGATTGACGAAGAAAGAGGTCACGTTGCGCTCGGGTTGGCGCTCCGGCATCTCGCGAACGTCGGCATCTTCATGCAGACGACCGCGCACCCCGACGATGAGAATAACGGGCTGCTGGTGATGCTGAATCGCGGACAGGGCTATCGGACCGCGCTGGCGACCGCGACGAGGGGCAACGGCGGACAGAACGAGATCGGCCCGGAGATCTTCGAGGCGCTGGGCGTCCTGCGGACCGAAGAGCTCGCGGCGCTTCACCGGTTCGACGGCGCAGAGCAGTACTTCACGCGCGCGGTCGATTTCGGGTATTCCTTCAGCATCGACGAAACGTTCGAGAAGTGGGGCAAAGACGACATCACTGCCGACTACGTGCGCCTGATGCGCACGGTTCGGCCGGACGTCGTCATCGGGCTCATGCCGGGCGGCGCCGGCGGTGGACAGCACCACCAAGCCTCGGCGCTCATCACGCGCGAGGCGGTGAAGCTCGCGGGAGATCCCGCGAAGTATCCCGAGCAGATCAAAGACGGGTTGCGGCCGTGGCAGCCGCGCAAGTTCTATTACAGCGCGGGATTTGGGTTCCCGGGCGAGCCGCCCGTCACGGGCAGGACGGTGCGCATCAATCTGGCCGCCTACGACCCTCTCCTTGGTCAGACGTACGCGGAGGTTGGGACCGAGGCGCGGAGCATGCACAAGTGCCAGGGGATGGCGCAGCTTCTCTCGCTTCCGGGTCCGGCAACCTCGACGTATCAACTTGCTGAGACGACGATCCCGAGCCAGATGGAGGTGGACGAGACGTCGCTGTTCGACGGCGTCGACAGCACGATTCCCGGCCTCGCCAAATTTGCGGGGCCACGCGCGCCCCAGGAACTGAACGTCGGGCTCGCTGCCGTGGCGAACGCCGTTCAGGTGGCGCAGAAGGCGTTCGACGCAGCAGGCGATGCGGCGACGCTGAGGCCGCTCGTCGATGGCCTGGTCGCCACCCGCGCACTGCGCCGCTCAGTCCACAGCATGTCCGTCGACGACACGGTGAAATACGAGATCGATTTCCGCCTCCGTCAAAAAGAGACCGAATTCCAGCAGGCGGTCCTGCTCGCGAACGCCGTACGCATCGAGGCGCTCACTGACGATGGCGTTGCCGTCCCGGGGCAGCTGAGCCAGGTGTCGCTGATCGTGGCAAACCGTGGTGGAGCGCCGGTGACCGTCAAGGAGGTGGCGCTTGACGGATTCGACACCACGCCGGGGCGGCTGGCCTCGGGACCGCGGCGCGGAGACGCTGGTTGTGCGCTCACGCCCGTTACAGCCACGCAGGGCTTCGGCGGCGGCGGGCGTGGGCGCGGCAATGCCGCCACGCCGGCGGGCCCACGCATCTCAACGCTCACTCGCGATCAGGTTGGTCGGTGCGACATGACGGTCGAGATTCCTGCAGCCGCGAAGATCACCGAGCCTTACTGGCATCGCAAAGGCGAAGAGGGACGTTACACGTTCGACGGAGACGCGCCCTTTGGCCTGCCCTTCCGACCGACGCCCTTCTCGGTGCAGGTAACGCTCACTGTGCTGCGCGACGGGAACGGGGACAACGGCGGGAGCAGCGTGGACGTGACCAGCCGATCCGTTGTGGAGCATCGGTACGAGGGCAATATTTTCAGCGGCGAAAAGCGGTCTGAGCTGCTGGTTGTTCCAGCGCTGTCGGTGCGAATCACGCCGGAAATTGCGATTGTGCCGGCCGCATCGAAAGGGCGGGCGTCCGAGCGCGAGATTCGCGTGACGGTGGTCAACGACATGCCGGGCGCGGCCAAGGCGGACGTGCATCTCGATCTTCCTCGAGGATGGACGGCGGCGCCGGCCGGACAGACGCTGGCATTCGAGCGAGAAGATGAAGCGCTGACCGCCCGCTTCACCATCCATCCGGGGGCGAATACGCCGACGGGTGAATACCAGGTGCGCGCCGTTGCGACGGTCAACGGCCAGGCGTTCGCCCGAGGCTATCAGCTGATCGAGTACCCGCACATCCGGCGGTACCACGTCTACGACGATGCGCGCGCGACGGTGAAGGTAATTGATGTACGCACGCCGCCGAATCTGACGATCGGGTACGTAATGGGCGTCGGGGATCAGGTGCCGCCGGCTATTGAACAGCTCGGAGCCCGCGTCGAGATGATTGGGGCCGACGATCTCGCGTGGGGTAACCTGTCGCGCTTCGATGCCATCGTGACGGGCGTACGCGCGTACGAGCGTCGTGACGACCTCCGCGCGAACAACAAGCGGCTGCTGGAGTACGTCTTCAACGGCGGCACGGCCATCGTGCAGTACAACAAGTTCGAGTTCAACGATGCCCAATACGGGCCGTATCCGGCGAGAGTGAGCTCGAACCGTGTGACGGACGAGTCCGCACCGGCGACCGTGCTCGCGCCGGATGATCCCTTGCTGACGACCCCGAACCAGATCTCGGCGGCGGCGTGGAAGGGGTGGGTGCAGGAGCGAGGGCTGTACTTCCTGGGCGAGAAGGATCCGCGCTACCGGGATCTCGTCCAGCTCGAGGATCCGTTCCCATACAACCGTGGTCCGAAGGCCGGGGCGCTCGTCGAGGCGACCTATGGCAGGGGACGCTGGGTGTATGTTGGCCTTGGGCTCTGGCGCCAGCTGCCGGCTGGTACGGACGGCGCGTATCAGCTGCTCGCGAATCTGATCGCGCTGGGTCGCACCGCAAAGACGGCGTCTTCGCGCTAGCACCGACCAGTCATGGAAATTCCGCTGACTCCTCTCGAGTTTGTGCGTCGCACGCGCGCGCTGTACGGAGACCGTGAAGCCGTTGTGGATAACGGTCTGCGGCTCACGTATTCGGAGCTCTTCGACCGCACCGATCGGTGGTCGGCGGCGCTGCAGCGGCTCGGTGTGCGCGCAGGCGATCGCGTCGCTTACATCGCGCCAAACACGCACGCGCAGCTCGAGTCGTTCTACGCGGTGCCGCAGATGGGCGCTGTCCTGGTGCCGATCAATTACCGTCTGACCGCGGACGATTTCGCGTACATCATCGCGCATTCAGGGGCGACCGTGGTCTGCGCACACACGGACTACCTCGACGCCGTCGACCACATCCGATCGCAGGTGTCGGGCGTGAAGCACTTCGTGGCCCTCGAAGCCGGTCGCGCGGGCTGGCAGGATTACGAGGCCCTCGTCTCCGCCGGCCCGAGCCGCTTCGACCGTCCGCCAATTGCAGAAACCGATCTTCTGACCATCAACTACACGAGCGGGACCACGTCGCGCCCGAAGGGCGTGATGATCACGCATCGCAACGCGTATATGAACGTCATCGGCACGCTGCTGCACATGCCGATGACGATGGCGGAACGGTACCTGTGGACGCTGCCGATGTTTCACGCCAACGGATGGACGTTTCCGTGGAGCGTGACGGCGGCAGGCGGAACTCACGTGTGCCTGCGCAAGGTCGATCCGGCGGGGATTTTTGGTGTGATCCAGCGCGAATCGATCACGATGCTGTGCGCGGCGCCGACCGTGCTCATCAGCATCGCGAGCGCGCCAGCTGAGGTCCGCGCGAATGCGCGGAGGGGACTGCGGGTCGTGACAGCGGGAGCCCCGCCGGCGGCGGCGACGATCGAGCGTGTCGAAGGGGAGCTCGGCTGGTCGATTACACACGTATACGGCCTTACCGAGACTGCGCCGTTCATTTCCGTTTGCGAGGCCAGGCCCGAGCACGCGGGGATGGCGTCGTCCGAGCGCGCGATCCTCAAAGCGCGTCAGGGAGTCGAGCTGCTGACCTCGGGCGATCTCCGCGTCGTCGATGCGCAGGGAAATGATGTGCCGCGTGACGGTCGGACCGTCGGCGAAATCGTCGTCCGCGGCAATGTCGTCATGAAAGGGTATTACGACGACCCCGAAGCGACCGAGCAGGCGCTCGCCGGGGGCTACTTCCACAGCGGCGACGCGGCCGTCGTGCATGCAGATGGCTACGCGGAAATTCGGGATCGCTTGAAAGATGTCATCATCAGCGGCGGCGAGAACATCTCATCCGTTGAGGTCGAGGGCGTGTTTCTGCGTCACCGGGCGGTTCAGGAGGCGGCGGTCGTCGGGATGCCCGATGCCAAGTGGGGCGAGGCGCCTCATGCGTTTGTCGTCCTGAAGCCGGGCGAGACCGCGACCGAAGACGAGCTTCGGGCTTTTGCGCGTGAACGGCTGGCGCACTTCAAATGCCCGCAGAGCGTGACATTCGTCGCCGAGCTGCCGAAGACGGCGACGGGCAAGATTCAGAAGTTCGTGTTGCGCGGCCGGAGGACGGCCATCTCTGCACAATGAAATGGCCCACGGCTAATGGCCTTGCCGTCTGCCGAGCCACCGGAAGAAGAGAATGACGATCAAGGCGGGGATGAATGGACCCCACCAGGCGTTGAGGCCCAACGCGCCGAGCGCCGACGAGCCGCTCTTGACGAACCCCATGATCGTGCCGGCCCACGCGAATGCGCTGATGAGATTCAGCGTGCTGAACTTCAGCGGTTTGACGCCGGCGTACGCGCAAGCAATTGGAATGGCCGTCCGCAATCCTGGCAGGAACCGACTGACGAGGACGAGACCCGTCTCGTCGCGCCGGACGCGCTCGCTCACCAAGTCTCGATAGCGCGCCAGCTTGGGAAAGCGATCCAGCCAGTGAATGTGGTTGCGCAGGAGATAGAACCACAACTGATCGCCCGTGGCGCCGCCGAGCGCACCCATGGTGAGGACGAGCGGCCATGCCAGCTTGCCATTGATGGCATCGGCGGCGACTTTGCTGTAGTAGATCTCGCCTTCGACGATGGCGGCGATGTAGATCGGCACGTACGGCCAAAACGTCATGGGTGATGGCTGATGGCCCAGGGGGTGACGCGTTACGCCTGCGCCAACACGTCGTGCACGACGCGCGCCACGCGCTGGATCTGCTGGTCCGTGAGCGCCGAGTACACCGGCACCTGCATGGCTCCCGCAGCGCGCCTGGCGCCAGGCGCGCCGGGCG
>Ga0306926_10001475_pt1 | contig 23428 bp, 13 predicted proteins | sample flu12Cox44000178_FD_203759 | JGI IMG/M metagenome (GOLD analysis project Ga0306926, IMG submission 203759) | Lab enrichment of tropical soil microbial communities from Luquillo Experimental Forest, Puerto Rico - flux8day.12C.oxic.44.000.178 (v2)... | ecosystem: Environmental > Terrestrial >...
TCAGCGCCGCCACAGCGTCAACATTCTGAACCAGCAGAACGGGGCCCGGAACCTGGCCCATGGTTCCCTCGACCTCGGGATGGCCGGCATGGCCAATGAGGATGAGGGCCCGGCCTTTCGACTTATAGCGTTTGCCTTGGTTATGGACCTTGGTGACCAAAGGACAGGTTGCGTTGAGCACCGGCAGTCCGCGCGCGGCGGCTTCCTCCTCCACGCTCCGCGCGACGCCATGGGCACTGAACACGGTGACGGCACGTGGCGGCACCTCGGAGAGGTCTTCCACGAAAATGGCGCCCTTGTTCTTCAGGCTCTCGACGACGTATTTGTTGTGAACGATCTCGTGCCGCACATAAACCGGCGGCCCGTACTTCTCGAGCGCGCGCTCGACGATTTCGATCGCGCGAACGACGCCGGCGCAAAAGCCGCGAGGTTGCGCTAGATACACTTCCATGGGATGCCCGTTACGCAAGTTGCACCACTCTCATTGTCCTTTCCGGTATGTCTTTTCCGGTATCTCCGTCGGGTCCGGATATTTGCAATGTCCTGACCAGGTTCCGTCGCCATGGAGGCGCAGGGCTTTGTGTCAAAATTTCATCGGGTAGGAAAGGCGGATGGCGAAAGAAGGTTGCGCCGGGCGCCGCTATGAAGCGCCGCACGGTAAATTTAGGTATTATATTACTTGAAAATCGGGGCGGGTGAACTCCCCTTCACTTGTTCGTCACTTCCCTAAGGTCCACCCGCGGGCATGGGCCCGTTGAGCCGGCTTTGGCGTTTTTTGGCCCATTTTTGCCTCTCACTGAAGGAAGAAAAATCAAAAACAACATTAGATTGGCGGTCGGAACTCCGCTAGACAGCGGGCGTTTCCGGCAGGCCGACAACCCCAGAAAGAAAAGATGTGCTGACAAGAATAGTTGTCTCGATTGTCAAAGCCTCGACCCGGTTTGCCGCCTCAACTGTCCTGATCGCACTAGCTCTTGCGGTCGCGGCCGGTTTCTATACGGCCCGGCATTTTGAAATTAACACCGATATCAACACGCTGATTTCACCCGATCTGGACTGGCGCCAGCGCGACATTCAGTTCGACGATGCTTTCGACCGGGACAGGACGATCCTTGCCGTGGTGGAAGGTCCGACGCCGGAGTTCACGACCTCGGCGGCGGCCGCGCTCTACGGCAAATTGGCCGGCGATAAGCAGCACTTCGAATCTGTCCAGCCGCTTGGCTGGGGAGAGTTCTTCGAGAAGAACGGGCTGTTGTTTCTCCCCGCCGACCAGGTTGCCCAACTGACCAGCCAGTTCGAGTCCGCCGCGCCCTTGATTGAGATCATGGCGGGCGACCCCTCCTTGCGCGGATTGACCGGTGCGCTGGAAACCGCGCTGGCCGGCGTCAAGCGCGGTCAGGTCAAGCTCGACAGCACCGCGCGGCCGTTCAACCAGATCGCCCAGACGGTCGAGGATGTGTTGAACAAGAAGAATGCGACATTCTCCTGGCGGGAGCTCATCAGCGAAAAACCTTTGACCGATGCTGATCGCCGCGCCTTCATCGAGTTCAAGCCGATCCTTGATTTCAATGCGCTCGAGCCTGGCAAGGCGGCAACCGACGCGATCAGGCAGGCAGCCAGCGATCTCAATCTCGCGAGCGAATTTGGCGCACGGGTCAGGTTGACCGGACCGGTTGCTATCGCCAACGAGGAATTCGCGACTGTGGCGGACGGCGCCGTTGTCAACGGGATCGGCACCGTTCTCGTCGTGCTGTTCATCCTCTGGGTGGCGCTGCATTCGTCGAAGATCATCGCAGCGGTGTTTGCGAATCTTTTCATCGGATTGTCGATCACCACTGCGCTCGGGCTGATGATGGTGCATTCGTTGAACCTGCTTTCGATCGCATTCGCCGTCCTCTTCGTCGGCCTCGGTGTGGATTTCGGCATTCAGTTCAGCGTCCGCTACCGTTCGGAGCGCTTCAAGAGCAACGACCTGCAGATCGCGCTGGAGAAGGCGGCCGAATACTCCGCAGTCCCACTTTCGCTCGCTGCGATGGCAACCGCGGCCGGTTTTCTTTCTTTCCTGCCAACCGACTACAAGGGCGTCTCGGAGCTCGGCCAGATCGCAGGTCTCGGCATGCTGGTTGCATTCTTTTCCAGCATCACCGTGCTGCCGGCCTTGCTCAGCCTGCTCAACCCCCCCGGCGAAAAGGAGCCTGTCGGCTATGCATTCCTGGCGCCTCTCGATCAATTCCTCGAACGGCACCGCGTCATCATTGTCGTCGGTACCCTTTTGATCGCGGCTGCCGGCCTGCCGCTGCTTTATTTCCTGCGATTCGATTTCAACCCGATCAACCTGCGCAATCCCAACGTCGAATCGATCGCCACCTTTCTCGACCTGAGAAAGGATCCGAACACAGGGGCCAACGCCATCAACGTGCTGACGCATTCCGAAGCTGATGCCAAAAAGATCGAAGAGCGGCTCTCCAAATTGCCGGAAGTGCTGCGCGTGATCTCGCTGGACAGTTTTGTGCCTGACGATCAGGGGGAAAAGCTGAAGCTCATCGCCCAGGGCGCCAAGGTCCTCGGCCCTGCGCTCAACCCGGAATCCGTCGATGAACCGCCGTCGGATGCGGAAAATGTCGAGGCTCTGAAGGGAACCGTTGAAAGTCTGCGCAAGTCGGCCGGCGATGCAACGGGGCCAGGCGCGGTTGCGGCGCGGCGGCTTGCCGATGACCTTTCCAGGCTTGCCAATTCGGACGAAGCGACGCGGGAAAAAACGCAATCGGTCTTCGTCACACCTTTGAAGGTCGTTTTCAATCAGCTCAGGAACGCGCTTGAGGCAAAGCCGGTCAGTCTGAAGACGCTGCCTGCCGACCTGGTCGGCGAATGGAAGGCCAAGGACGGCCTGATGCGCGTCGAGGTGCAGCCGCGCGGCGACCCCAACGACAATGAGACGCTGCGGAAGTTTGCGGCTGCCGTGCTCGCCGCCGAGCCGACCGCGATCGGCGGCCCGGTTTCGATTCTCAAATCCGGCGATACGATCGTGAAGGCATTCATCCACGCCGGGATCTGGGCGCTGGTCGTGATCAGCCTTTTGCTCTGGCTGACCCTGCGGCGCATCGCCGACGTGCTGTTGACGCTGGTGCCGTTGCTGGTGGCGGGCGCGGTGACGCTGGAAATCTGCGTGCTCATCGGGCTGAAGCTCAACTTCGCCAACATCGTCGCACTGCCCCTGCTGCTCGGCGTCGGCGTTGCCTTCAAGATCTATTATGTGACGGCCTGGCGCGCGGGCAGAACGAACCTGCTGCAGTCCAGTCTGACGCGAGCCATATTTTTCAGCGCCATGACAACCGCCACGGCGTTCGGCAGCCTTTGGCTGTCGAGCCATCCGGGGACTGCGAGCATGGGCAAGCTGTTGGCGTTGTCGCTCGTCACGACACTTGCCGCGGTGCTGCTGTTTCAGCCAGCGCTAATGGGCAAACCGCGCGACGTCGGGGAGTAGGCAGATGTCGCCGACCGGATCGCTTGCGGCCGTTGCCTGCTTTTGAGGAGATGTTTTCGCTGCCGGGTTGACCGACCCGGTGGTCCTTGGCGCGGCCTGGCCTTTCGCAGAGCCCTTGGCCATGCTGTTGGACGGGCTTGAAGGAATAGGGGGCGCGACGCGAGACCAGGTTTCTCCGCCGCACAGAAAGCCCAGCAGGCAGCCTTGAATTTCAAGCTGGTCGGACCCGAGCGGCTTGATCGTCGAGCTGTAGGTTTGTCCGTCCTTGGCGTTGTAGACTTTGCCTTCCCACTGATCGACGCCGGGCTTCTTCTTCATGTCGAGCAGGATCGGCATGCCCAACGTGGGCCTGTTTCTTTTTGAGACATCCGGATTGCTGCTGTCGCGTCCTCCCGGGGTCTTTTCCCAGGCAACCACGCCCCACATGCTGCCATTGCATTCCGCGATTCGGATATTGGCCACGCCATCGGCCACCCGCCAATCGCCGGTCGGATCGGCCGCCCAAGCGGACACAATGCCGGACGCCAGGAATATGCCGACCGAAGTTATTTTCCTTACTTTACGCATGACGCCTCCTGGGCAGTGCAACATGGCTTCGACCTGTGCTTAAATGGACGCTCTTGAGGGGGGCAAAACGCCGCATTTGGCGTTTTCAGTTGACGGAATGACCAACAATCGACGTATGTAGCTGATGCCATATCCGAATCTAGACTTTTCCGAGATGTTTGTGGACCGGCAGTCGCAGCGCAGTTCCATGCATGCGCGCCACTTGAATGAACAACTCGTTCGAGTCCTCAAAACCATCGGCTATGATGTCGGTTTCCAGAAAGGCGAAGGTCAATACCTGTATGACCGTGATGGCGTTCGCTATCTCGATCTACTCAGCGGTTTTGGCGTTTTTGCGATAGGGCGGAACCATCCCGCCCTCCGCCAGGCCTTGAAAAGCGTGCTCGACAGCGATCTGCCCAATCTGGTGCAGCTGGACGTTTCGACGCTCGCCGGTGTACTCGCCGAACGCCTGCTCAAATACGTGCCATATCTTGACAAGGTCTTTTTTGCGAATTCAGGGGCAGAATGTGTCGAAGCTGCGATCAAATTCGCTCGCGGCGCCACCGGCCGGCCCGGCATCGTCTACTGCGCGCACGCCTATCATGGTCTGACTTACGGCGCGCTTTCGCTGACCGACGATCCGAATTTCCGCGGCGGCTTCCAGCCGCTGCTGCCTGGCTGCACCGCCGTCCCCTTCAACGATCTCGAAGCGCTCGAGCACGCATTGTCCTCGCGCGAAGTCGCCGCCTTCATCGTCGAGCCGATCCAGGGCAAGGGCGTCAACGTGCCCACCGACGATTTTCTCCCTGGCGCCGCCGCGCTCTGCCGCAAGTACGGCACCTTGATGGTAGCCGACGAGATCCAGACCGGGATGGGTCGAACGGGCCGCTTTCTTGCAGTCGAGCACTGGAACGTCGAACCCGACATCGTGCTGCTTTCCAAAGCGCTCTCGGGCGGACATGTGCCGGTCGGCGCTGTGCTTACCCGCAAAAGCGTCTTCGACAAGATCTTCAATCAAATGGACCGCGCGGTGGTTCATGGCTCGACTTTTGCGAAAAACGATCTCGCCATGGCGGCCGGGATCGCTACGCTCGAGGTCTTGAAGTCGGAAAAGCTGATCGAAGCCGCGGCCAAGCGTGGCGCGGAACTTCGGCTCGCCTTGAACCGGATGGTTCCGGGTTATGAATTCCTCAAGGACGTTCGCGGCAAGGGCCTCATGATTGGCCTGGAATTCGGCCCGCCGAAATCGCTGCGGCTGAAGGCTTCATGGAACGTGCTCGAAACCGCCAACAAGGGCCTGTTCTGTCAGCTGATTACGGTACCGCTGTTCAAAGACCACAAGATCCTGACGCAGGTCTCCGGCCACGGCAGCCATACCATCAAGCTGTTGCCGCCGCTGACCATCACCGAACAGGATTGCACGTGGATCGAGACGTCATTCGACAGCGTCATCGCTTCCAGCCACAAAGTTCCCGGTGCGATCTGGTCGCTCGGCAAGACGCTGGTGGACAATGCGGTGCGCAAGAGCGCGTGAGCGAAATCCGCTGATTCATCAGACCACGCACTGACTAAAGCGAGATGATTTTCGTTTGAATCGCTTTGTCGCAAACTCCATTCATCTCTCCTGTTGCGGGAGACTATCGATGGACATGAACCCCTCACCCCAGCCCTCTCCCGCAGGAGGAGAGGGCGCGCACTTTCATCGCGGTTGTAGTTCAGCCTAACTTGATCGCGCTTTAGCGCCGATCCGCGAGAATCATCGAAGCCGCCTTCTCGGCAATCATCGCGGTCGGGGTGTTGGTGTTACCTGAAGTGATCGTCGGCATCACGGAGGCGTCGGCGACACGCAGGCGGTCAATGCCGTAAAAACGCAAGCGTTCGTCGACGACTGCCATCGGATCGCTTGCCGCGCCCATTTTCGCGGTGCCCACGGGGTGAAAGATCGTGGTGCCGATGTCGCCGGCGGCTTTTGCAAGCGAGGCATCATCATCGCCGACCGAGGGGCCGGGCAGAAATTCCTCGGGCCGGTATGGGGCGAGCGCAGGCTGCTTCATCAGCCGCCGTGTGGTGCGGATCGCATCGGCGGCGACCTGACGATCCTCTTCCGTCGACAGATAATTCGGCGCGATCGAAGGTGCCTCATCCGGCGAAGCCGAGCGAATGCGCACGGCGCCGCGCGAGGTCGGCTGCAGATTGCAGGCGCTCACCGTGATTGCGGGAAAGCGGTGCAACGGGTCGCCGAATTTGTCGAGCGATAGCGGCTGCACGTGAAATTGGATGTTGGCGCGCTCGCGATGCGGATCGGAGCGGGTGAAGATCCCGAGCTGCGAGGGCGCCATGGTCAGCGGTCCACGACGGCGGAAAAGATAGTCGAGCCCCATCAGCCCGCGCCGCGGCAATGAATAATAGGTCTCGTTGAGCGTGCGTATCCCGTACACCTTGTAGATCGCGCGCTGTTGCAAATGATCCTGAAGATTTCGCCCGACGCCCTGCCGATCAAGGACGCTTTCGATGCCAAGCGGAGCAAGCCATTCGGCGGGTCCGACGCCGGAGCGGTGCAGGATCTGCGTCGAGCCGATCGAGCCCGCGCATAGGATCACTTCACCCCTGGCGCGGGCCTCCAGGGTTTCGCCGTCTCTTTCGAAGCGCACGCCCGTGGCGCGGCCCTGCTCGATGATCAGGCGATCGACCAGCACGTTCTTTTCGAGACGCAGATTGGCGCGATTAAGTGCGGGCTTGAGGAAGCCGCGCGCCGACGACCAGCGGCGTCCGCGCTTCTGGTTGACGTGAAAATATCCGACCCCCTCGTTGTCGCCGGTGTTGAAATCGGAAATCTTGCGAATTCCCATCTGTTCGGCTGCTTTTTCTACCGTGTCCAGGATAACCCATGACAGGCGCGGCGCCTCGATCCGCCAGCCGCCACCGACGCCATGGTGCTCGCTTTCGCCGAGGAAATGATCTTCGAGGCGGCGGAAGGCTGGCAGCACGTCGTCATACCCCCAACCGGTCAGCCCGAGTTGACGCCAGTGGTCGTAATCGGCGGCCTGTCCGCGCATTGAGATCATGGCGTTGATCGCCGAGCAGCCGCCGATCACCTTGCCGCGCGGATAGGCCAGCGAGCGGCCGTTGAGACCGGCTTCGGGCTCGGTGCGAAACATCCAGTCCGAACGCGGGTTGCCGATCGCGAAGAGATAGCCGACCGGGATGTGAAACCAGATCCAGTTGTCGCTGCCGCCGGCCTCGAGGATCAGGACACGTTTCCCCCCATCGGCGGAGAGGCGATTGGCGACAATGCAGCCCGCGGTACCCGCGCCGACGACGATATAATCGAATTCACCCTCGAGCCGCCTTGCCATCTCGATTTTCGCCCGATCCTTGCCCTCGTCAGGGGCGGCCTTTTACCGGTCCCCGCGCCGTTTCCTGCCATTCAGTCAGACACATGCGGCGCCGACAAGGGCCACTCTTGTCAATGTTATTGGGCCGATATGGGCTGGCGTGCTAGATGATCAATATCAGAAGGTTAGAACCGAGCTTTTCCATGCCCATCATCAATCGCGTCGCTGATCTGCAGCCCGATATCCAGGCCTGGCGCCGGAACATCCACGAGCATCCCGAATTGCTCTACGATGTGCATCGCACCGCGGCATTCGTCGCCGAACGGCTTCGCGAATTCGGCTGTGACGAGGTCGCCACAGGTCTTGGCCGCACCGGTGTTGTCGGCGTGATCAAAGGACGAAGGGCGGCGGGCAACGGCGATGTCAGGGTGATCGGACTTCGCGCCGACATGGATGCGCTGCCGATCGAGGAAGCGACCAGCCTGCCTTACGCCTCCAAAACGCCAGGCAAGATGCATGCGTGCGGCCATGACGGGCATACCGCCATGCTGCTCGGGGCGGCGCGCTACCTCTCGGAGACCCGCAACTTCGCCGGCAACGCCGTCGTGATCTTCCAGCCGGCGGAAGAGGGCGGCGCTGGAGCGGCGGCGATGATCAAGGACGGGTTGCTCGATCGCTTCGGTATCGAGCAGGTCTATGGCATGCACAACGGCCCCGGAATCCCGATCGGGTCCTTTGCGATCCGCCCCGGTCCGATCATGGCATCGACGGATGCCGTCGACATCAGGATCGAGGGGCGCGGCGGGCATGCGGCGCGTCCGCATACCGCGATCGATTCCGTCATGGTCGGCGCGCAGCTCGTGGTCGCGCTGCAATCGATCGTGTCACGCAGTGTCGATCCGTTGGAATCCGCCGTCGTGTCGATGTGCGAATTCCACGCCGGCAATGCGCGCAATGTGATTCCCCAGACCGCCGAGCTGAAGGGCACCGTCCGCACGCTGACGCCCGAGGTGCGGGAACTCGTCGAGCAGCGCCTGCGAGAAGTGGTTGACGGCGTGGCGCGGATGACGGGCGCCAAAATCGATCTGAAATTCGAACGCGGCTATCCGGTGGTGGTCAATCACGCCGCGCAGACGGACATCGCGATCCGCATCGCAAGGCAGGTCGCCGGCGAAGGCAACGTCCACGAGATGCCGCCGCTGATGGGGGGTGAGGATTTCGCCTATATGCTTGAGCAGCGGCCGGGCGCGTTCATCTTTTGCGGCAATGGCGACGGCGCCGGCCTCCATCATCCGGCTTACGATTTCAACGACGAGGCCATCGTCCATGGCACGTCATACTGGATCAAGCTGGTCGAGAACACGCTCGCTGCGTAAAAAATTCACCGATGGGTGCCCACGCAAAAAGACCCGCGTCGTCCAACGCGGGTCTTTTTCTTTTTATTGCGTCCGCGTCTCAGAACAGGCGCGCGAAGATCACGTACAGCGAGCCCGAGATGAAAATTGCCGCCGGAAGCGTCAGCACCCAGGCCATGAGCAGGTTGCGGATGGTCGCCATCTGCAATCCCGACCCGTTGGCGGCCATGGTCCCGGCGACGCCGGACGACAGCACGTGGGTGGTGGAGACCGGAAGCCCGAACATGTCGGCGGCTCCGATCGTGGCGGCGGCGACGAGTTCGGCGGATGCTCCTTGCGCGTAGGTGAGATGGGTCTTGCCAATCTTCTCGCCGACCGTCACCACGATGCGCTTCCATCCAACCATGGTGCCGAGCCCGAGCGCGATTGCGACTGCTATCTTCACCCAGGTCGGAATGAACTTGGTGGCGCCGTCGAGCGAGGCCTTGTAGGCGTTCAGGGTGCCGATCTCTTGCTTGTTGAGGTCGTTCTCCTTGTCCTTCATCAGGAAGCGGATGGCCTCCGACGCCAGATACATGTCGTTGCGGGTGTTGCCGACCGCCTCCGCCGGCATTTTCTTGAGTGAACCGTATCTTTCAACCTGCTCGCCGATTTCTTTCACCAGCACCGAAAGCGAGGGGTAGGTGCCTTCGTTGATGTGGCGCTGGGCGACAAATTGCGTCACCGCCGGACGGGGGTCGCCGATGATGCTGTGACCGGCGCCCTTGGCCGAGATCACCGCGGAAGCCGCAGCTGACGTTTTCGCGAACTGAACGACTTGCGATTCCGGCATGGCGCGGTTCAGGGCGTAAGCCGTCGGCACGGTGCCGATCAGGATCAGCATGATCAGGCCCATGCCCTTCTGGCCGTCATTGGAACCATGCGCGAAGCTGACGCCGGTGCAGGTCAGGATCAGGAGACCGCGGATCCAGAGCGGCGGCGCCTTGTTGCCTTCCGGCGCGGTATAGAGCGCAGGGTTGCGGACGATGAATTTCAACAGCAGCAACAGCGCCGCCGCGCAGATGAAACCGACCAGCGGCGACAGCAACAGCGCATAGCCGATTTCCGTGGCCTTGCTCCAGTCGACGCCGGACGTGCCGTCGCGGCCGCGCAACAGCGCATTGGCGACGCCCACCCCGATGATGGAGCCGATCAGGGTGTGCGAACTGGAAGCCGGCAGGCCGAAATACCAGGTGCCGAGGTTCCAGATGATCGCTGCGATCAATAGCGCGAACACCATGGCAAAGCCCGCACTGCTGCCGACCTGGAGGATCAGTTCGACCGGCAGCAGCGAGACGATGCCGAAGGCCACCAAGCCGCTCGAGAGCAGCACGCCGAGGAAGTTGAAGAAGCCCGACCACATCACCGCAACCTCGGCGGGAAGCGAATGGGTGTAGATCACGGTCGCTACCGCATTGGCGGTATCATGAAACCCGTTGACGAATTCGAAGCCAAGCGCGATCAGCAACGCCACCATCAACAGCAAGTAAGGCAGGAAGGTCGTGACCTTGGCGCCGGTCTCTTCGACGTCGACGTAAATGCTGTAGGCCACAAACAGCAGGCCGGCAGCGAGAATGCCGAAAAAGAGTATCATCGTCAGCGGGTTGAAACCCTTGTCGAGATTCGGCCTTGAGGCAGGCTGAACCGGCCCGCCGCCGGTCTCTCGCATGGTTTGGTTAAGTGCAAAATCGGTCATGGCGGCGCCCCTGATGTGGAAAGCGTCAATCATCGACCGCGTATTTGAAGGTTAGATGACAGGAGCGGACTATACCGCTTCATGAACGAAAGATGGCGCGGCTCCGCCGATCATGCCGCGTGCGCCGATTTTTGCAACAACGCCGCGGCGATTTTCAGGTCATCGACGAAACGTCGATATTCCCGTGCCTTGGAATCCGCATCGGGCAGCCGCAGCAGATAGGACGGATGCACCGTGACCAGCGCTTTCATTCCATGATCGAGCTCGATCACGCGGCCGCGGTTCCTGTTGATGGGCGTGATCTTGCCGAGCACGCTTTGCGCGGCGGTGGCGCCCATCGCCACGACCAGGGCCGGTTTGATCGCGGCCAGTTCGCGTTCATACCATTGCCGGCAGGCTTTGATTTCGCCCGTCGTCGGTTTCTGATGCAGCCGGATTTTGCCTCTGGCTACGAATTTGAAATGTTTGACCGCATTGGTGACGTAGACCTTGTTGCGGTCGATGCCGGCTTCTTCCAGGGCTCGGTCGAGCATCTGCCCCGCAGGCCCCACGAACGGTTTGCCGGCAAGATCTTCCTTGTCGCCGGGCTGCTCGCCGACCAGCACGGCCTGCGCATGGGCCGGGCCTTGGCCGAACACGGTCTGGGTCGCGTTCTTCCAGAGTGGGCAGGCACGGCAATCGGCTGCCTGTTCGCGCAAGGTTTTGAGGCTCAATGCTGGTGCCAATGGCCATTTCCCGGTTGTTTTGAGAGAGCTCAAGTCCGAGTGCCGTGGTTCAATCAGGCAGAGGCTACGTTAGTTCCTTCGATCTCATTGGAATTGTTCACGAAAAATCTTCTCTCAATCCCGATTGACTCTTTCGATGATGTTAGCTTTAAATTAGAACATATCATGAACAAATGGGCCGGCTTCCGGTTATCTCCCAAAAGCACCGGAAGCGGTCGAGATCCTCCAAAGGAGCGGCGTATGCGAGCCGCCCTGGTGGTCCGATTCCAACATTCGCACGCCTCTAGGGCGGGCACGATTGCGAATGTTGGAATCAAAGGACCACCAGCAACTTTAAGATTGTAGTGGAGCTTTGGATTTGACGTTCGCTTTACGAGATCGCGGTCAAGAGGGAAGCGAACGTCAAATCCGCTCCACGCTTGCGGCTTTGCGCGGCAGTATCGAGCGCATCGAGGCGCATGGCGAGGCCTGTTCGCCGCGCAGGGTGAGGCTCGGGCATGCCGATGCCGATGCGACACTGCAAGGCGGGCTCGCCTTGGGCGCGCTGCACGAAGTGTTTGCGCAAGCCGGCCGGCAGAGCGCTGCGGCGACCGGTTTTGTTGCCGCTCTCGCCGGCCGCTCCGCAAGTCGGCGGCCACTAGTATGGATACGGCAGGATTTCACCGAGATTGAATCGGGCGGGGTATCGATGAGCGGGCTGGCCGAACTTGGCCTTGATCCGCGCCTTCTCGTGACTGTGCGCGCAGCCGATGTGGAGTGTGCGTTACGGACGGCCGCCGACGCGCTGGCCTGCGATGCGATTGGCGCCGTCGTCCTGGAAGTCTGGGGCGAGGCGCGACAGATCGACCTCACAGCCAGCCGCAAATTGACGCTGGCTGCGCAGGCCTCGGGCGTCACCGGCCTGGTGCTGCGGATGGCGGCGGAGCCTCAGCCGTCAACGGCCGAGACCCGATGGATCGTTCGCGCCGCGCATTCGCCGCCGGCTTCGTCGGCGTGGAGCGCGTGGGGCGTGCCTCTGTTTGATGCGCAACTTGTCCGCAACCGTCATGGCCCTGTTGGCCGGTGGATCATGGAATGGAAATGTGATGAGTGCCTTTTCGCAAAACCGGCGACGTATCCTCAGCCTGTGGCTGCCGCGCCTGCCGATCGACCGCATCAAGCGCCGGCTATCCAGCGACGCGCGAGCTGAACATATCTCTTGCGGCATAAACGGCCGGCTCTCTCCCCCCTCCCTAACCCACAAGGGGGGAAGGAATGAGCTGTATGACGCTTCAACCGATACGCCCAGCATCGTCGTCGCCAAGCAGAACAATGCGCTTCAGGTTTTCGCGCTTGACGAGAAGGCTGCGCATTCCGGCCTGGTTATTGGCATGCCGCTGGCCAATGCCCGCGCCATCTGCCCTCACGTGCAGGCGTATGATGCCGATGAAGCCGCCGACGATCATGCGATCAACGCCATTGCCGAATGGTGCGACCGCTTCACCCCGCTGGTGGCGCTCGATTCCCCGCACGGCCTGTTTCTCGATATCACCGGCTGTGCGCATCTGTTCGGCGGCGAAGCCGCGATGATGCAGCTTTTGTGCGGCGCTCTCGCCGCGCAGGGGTTTGCGGTCTCAGCCGCCATTGCCGGCACGGCCGTATGCGCGCGGACGCTGACCCGGCATGTCCATGGCAGCATTGTCCGCGAAGGCGAGGAGGCCGATGCGGTCAGGACGCTCCCGGTGTCGGCGCTCGGCGCGGACGCGGCTGTCGTCACCGGCCTGCGCCGCGCCGGTCTGAAAACCATCGGCGACGTGGCCGATCGCACGCGGCACGAAATCACCGCAAGGTTCGGCGCTCCTTTTACCACGCTGCTGGAACAGGCGCTGGGCCAGAGCGATGCGCCGATCAGTCCACGGAAACCGCTGCCCGATTACATCGTGGAAAAGCGGTTCGCCGAGCCGGTTTCGACCGAAGGGGTGATCTCGGCGACCTTGTCGGGGCTTGGGCGGATGCTGGTGACGGCGATGTCGCAACAGGGCAGGGGCGCGCGGCGGCTGGAAGCCCGTTTTTTCCGTACCGATGGCGTCGTCCGCACCATCTCGGTCGATACCGGTCAGGCTGTGACTAGAGGCGAGATGGTCGACCGCCTGTTTCGCGAGCGGCTGGAGGCCTTGAGCGACCCGCTCGATCCCGGTTTCGGCTTCGATCTCATCCGCTTGTGCGCAAGTCGCACCGAGATCGTCGTGCAGCAGCAGCGCGATCTCGACGCCAATGTGCACGACAATGACGAGTTGACCGCCTTGATCGATCGCATTGCCGCGCGTATCGGCGGCAAGCGCGTGGTCGTGCACCTGCCGCAGGACACCCATATTCCGGAACGCGCGGTATGGGCAGCGCCCGCGCAGTATCATCTGGCCGCCGCCGCCTGCGCGGTCTGGCCGGCGCGCGCTGTGGACGAGCCGCCATCGCGGCCGTTGCGGCTTTTCGAACGGCCGGAACAGATCAAGGTCATCGCACAGGTGCCTGATGGTCCGCCGGCGCGGTTTGTCTGGCGCCGCGCCACCCATGCCGTGATTCACGCCGAAGGTCCCGAGCGCATCGCCATGGAGTGGTGGCGCGCCAAAGGCACGATGCTGACGCGCGATTACTTCCGTGTCGAGGACGAGACGGGATTGCGGTTCTGGCTCTATCGCGACGGACTTTACGACCGCGAGATCGCGCAGGCAGAGGGGAGAGCCGTGCAGCCGAACTGGTTCATGCATGGATTGTTCGCATGACAAGCTTGAGTTACGCGGAAATCGGCATCACGACGAATTTTTCATTCCTGCGCGGCGGCTCGCATCCGCAGGATTACGTGCATCAGGCGAGCCTTCTGCATCTTCCCGCCATCGGCATTGCCGATCACAATACGCTGGCAGGCGTGGTTCGGGCTTATAACGAGCTCGAAAATACCGCGATCAAATTCAAGCCGAGACTTTTGATCGGATCGCGGCTCGTCTTTACCGACAACACACCTGATATCCTGGTTTTTCCGCGCGATCGCGCGGCTTACGGCCGGTTATGCCGGTTGCTTACCCGCGGCAAGCTCGGCAAGGACACTCTTAAGGGCGAGTGTCACCTGAAATTCGATGACCTCCTCGAATTTGCCGAAGGCCAGCTTCTCGCGCTGGCGCTGCCGCATCGCTTCGAGGAAACAGAAGCACTCGGGATTCTGGATCGGTTGCGATCGAGCCGCGCCAATGGCGTGTGGCTGGCCGCGAGCCTTTTGTACCGGGGCGACGACCGCCGCCGTCTGGCGCGGCTTCATCGCATGGCTGATTGCGCTTGCCTGCCGCTGCTTGCGACCAATGAGGTGCTCTATCACCATCCGTCGCGCCGCCCGTTGCAGGATGTTCTCACCTGCATCCGCGAGAAGACGACCATCGACGCCATCGGCAAACGCCTTGAAGGCAATGCCGAGCGCCATCTCAAGCCGGCGGATGAAATGGCGCGGCTGTTTCGCGACGTGCCGGAGGCGATCGCGGAAACCACGAGGTTTGCCGATCGCATCGTCTTTTCGCTCGACCAGCTCAAATACCAGTATCCCGACGAGCCGGTGCCGCCGGGCAAGACCGCGCAGCGCCACCTGGAAGACCTGACCTGGCAGGGCGCGCACAGACGATTTCCGGCCCGGATTCCTCCCAAAACCAAAAAGGTCCTGCACAAGGAATTGCGCCTGATCAGGAAACTGAAATACGCGCATTATTTTCTCACCGTGCACGATATCGTCCGTTATGCGCGCGAGCAGAAAATCCTCTGTCAGGGCCGGGGATCGGCGGCGAACTCGGCCGTCTGTTATGTGCTCGATGTGACCTCCGTCGATCCGACCAAGATCGATCTGTTGTTCGAGCGCTTCATTTCCAAGGAACGGCTGGAGCCGCCCGACATCGACGTCGATTTCGAGCATTCGCGCCGCGAAGAAGTAATGCAATATGTCTACCGGCGATACGGCCGGCACCGCGCGGCTATTATCGCGACCGTCATTCACTATCGGCCGCGCAGCGCGATCCGCGACGTCGGCAAGGCGCTGGGGTTGACCGAGGATGTCACCTCGGCGCTGGCCGATACGGTGTGGGGAAGCTGGGGCAAGGGGCTTGACGAAAATCAGGTCAAGCAGGCGGGACTGGATCCGCAGAACCCGATGGTGGAACTCGCCGTCGAACTCGCCGCCGAGTTGATCGAGTTTCCCCGCCATCTGTCGCAGCATGTCGGCGGGTATGTGCTGACGCAGGACCGGCTCGACACTTACGTGCCGATCGGCAATGCCGCGATGGACGACCGCACCTTCATCGAATGGGACAAGGACGACGTCGATGCGCTGAGCATGATGAAGGTCGATGTGCTGGCGCTGGGCATGCTGACCTGCATCCGCAAATGTTTCGATCTCATCGAAAGGCATAAGGGCGAGCGCTGGGAGCTGGCGACCGTCCCGCAGGACCAGAAGCCGGTCTATGACATGCTGAGCCGGGGTGAATCGCTTGGCGTCTTCCAGGTCGAAAGCCGCGCGCAGATGAACATGCTGCCGCGCCTGAGGCCGCGGGAATTCTACGACCTCGTCATTGAGGTGGCCATTGTACGGCCAGGCCCGATCCAGGGCGACATGGTGCATCCCTATCTTCGCAGGCGCAATGGTCAGGAAAAGGAGGTTTACCCCTCGCCATCGCCCGCACATGGCGACAAGGACGAATTGCGAAAGGTCCTGCACAAGACGCTCGGCGTGCCGCTGTTCCAGGAGCAGGCGATGCGGATCGCAATCGAGGCCGCGAAGTTCACTCCCGAGGAAGCCAATGGATTGCGCCGCGCCATGGCGACTTTCCGCAATGTCGGCACGATCGGAAAGTTCGAATCCAAGATGGTCAACAACATGATTGCGCGCGGTTACGACCCGCAATTTGCGAAAAACTGTTTCGACCAGATCAAGGGTTTCGGCTCTTACGGTTTCCCGGAAAGCCATGCCGCAAGCTTCGCCCAGCTTGTATATGTCTCGTCATGGCTGAAGCATTATCACCCCGACGCCTTTTGCTGCGGCTTGTTGAATTCGCAGCCGATGGGCTTTTACGCCCCGGCGCAGATCGTGGGCGATGCGCGCAAGAACGGCGTCGAGGTGCGCGAGATCGATGTCTCCTTCAGCTACGCCCAGAATACGCTGGAGGAGGAAAGCGGGAAATATTGCGCCGTGCGGCTGGGGTTTCGCCAGATCGACGGATTCAGGTGGACCGATCCGGACGAGGCGCGGTTGAAGCGGATTCAGGAGTCATTCCGGGGCGTGCGAAGCATGAACTCTGATGTGCAGTTGCACATCAGAGAATCTCGAGATTCCCCGATGTGCAGTGCACATCTGAGGTCTGGCGCTGACGCACCATCCCGGAATGACGCTGTGGAGGAAATAGACGATTGGGCCGAGCGCATTGTCTCCGCGCGGGCACGCCGTCCCTTTACGTCGCTGGAGGATTTTGCCCGCGACACCGCACTGCCAAAGCGTGCGCTGATCCTGCTTGCGGACGCCGATGCGTTTCGTTCCATCGGGCTCGACCGTCGCACCGCGCTTTGGGCGGTGCGGCGTTTGCCCGACGATGTCCCGCTGCCGCTGTTCGAGACGGCGGATGCGCGCGAGCAGCCGGATGAACAGGCGCAACCGCTGCCCTTGATGCCGCTCGCCGAGCACGTGGTGGCGGATTATCAGACCATCCGCCTGTCGTTGAAGGGCCACCCGATGCAGTTTCTGCGATCGAAATTCGAACGCGAACGGGTCATTCCTTGCGCATCGGTTTCCGATGCCAGGGACCGGCAATATGTCCGCTGCGCCGGCGTAGTGCTGGTGCGGCAGCGTCCAGGCAGCGCCAAGGGCGTCGTCTTCATGACGCTCGAGGATGAAACCGGCATCGCCAATATCGTGGTGTGGCCGAAGGTGATGGAACGTTTTCGCAAAGAGGTGATGGGCGCGCGGCTGGTGCTGGTTGAAGGCTACATTCAAAGCAGTCCCGAAAAGGTCGTGCACCTCGTGGCCGAAAGACTGTTCGACCGCTCCCGCGATCTCATGGGCCTTGCCAACGATGCCTTCAGCCGCAAACAAGCGGTGCCGGCGGGACCTGCGCTGATCGAGCCGCTCAATGACGATCCGCGCGATCACCTGGAAAATCCTGCCCAGAAAATCCGCCATCCCCGCGACGTGCGCATCCTGCCGCCGTCGCGGGATTTTCATTGAGAAAAGCCCGACTCTTGGGCCGGTAAGCATCTGGAAAAGCAGAACTTCCCCAGTGGATGGAGCGCGACAATCCATGAGCGCATAGACCCGAAGGCATCTTCATCAATCCGTTTGAGCGTGACGAAATCGGTCCCAACTTATTCCGGGCGGCTGTAGGCGCTGGTTTTCGCCTGCCGGTTTGTTCTGGCGCAACGATCTTCCCTCCAAAGCCGGCCACCATGGCTCAAATCTTTGGAGGATTTCCAATGACCGTTGAAATTCACGCTGCGAACGATTTGCGGCTTTCGCCGAATAGGGCGGATCAAATGCCACGGCTGCTTGAGGCTCTGGGCATCAGCGCACTGGATGTGGCGCGCGTCGAGCCGATGGTGGTGCACGACATGGAGAGGGTCTGCGCCATGTGCAAGAGCAAGCGCGAATGCGACCGCGATCTGGCCTCTGGCGCTTCGGCCGAGCACTATCAGGAATATTGTCTGAACGCGCCGAGGATTGCCCAACTGCACGAGACCTGGTCCTGGGCCACGACGGCCCCGACCAAGATGGCGCTGATCGGCTTCTTGCGGGCGCTGAACGGCCTGTGACAAAGATTGCGGGGCGAGCGGTCTTCTGCGCCTAAGCAGGTGGGTGCTTTAGCGCAGAAGAACAAATCTTTGGCAGGCAATCACAAGGCGCGATTCGTCAAACTGCCAAGATGCACGGTCTGTTTTCTTGCATATCGGCGGAAGAACGCAGCGCGGCTCGCCTGGTTGCAGCAGGACTGGGAAACCGCCTTCGGGCGGTCTTTCTTTTGGGTGGTCGTACCGAGATATTGCGGGGGCATGGAGCTGGCGAGCGGTTAGATCGCAATGTTGTGAATGGCAAGACTGTCCACGCGAATTACCCTGAGCGCGATTCTGAACGCGGGGAGGCGACCGTGAAATACAGTTCGGAACTCACCCAAACTATGCGCGATGCGTTAGAGGCAGTAATGGCGACCGTGCCTGCCGACCAATCGGTATTTGGCCTGAAGTCGGCTGTTGCACAGTGTATTTTGCAAGCCGCCGCTCACGGCCAAACGTCGTTTGATGGCCTTGTGGCCTCCGCATCCGCCCAGCTTCAGACAATTATCAGCATGCTGAGTTGAGCGTGCAGAGCCAGTGCCGTTGGTAGAGGGACCGGGCGAAAGCTCGGCCTTTTGCTTTGGCGATGTATTGGCGCAAAAAAACAAATCATTGGCAGGCAATCGCAAGACCGTCAGTTCGGTGTCACCTACAACGCGATGTTTTTTCGAACGTTGAGAGCGCATCCCGCGCTGAAGCGATTAGCCGCTATATCAATATCATGGGGGCAGGAATGGGCCTTTCTGGTTTTCTGGCGTTGTTGGCCATCTGTATTGCCGGTCTGTGGATATTGGGGGATCAGCGACAACAGAAGCGAGAGCGTAGGGAGCGAGAGAAGTGGGAACAGTCGAAGCGGGATCAGAAATTGCTGCAGGAACTGGAACGAAAGTTGGAACGGCCGGACTAGAACTTTCGACCCACTGACGGGCTCAGGAGCTGCCCTACGTGTCGGCCGTCCACGATTTCACGGCAAGCCAAAGCATGAACACCTGTACCACAGTCGGCACATTATCCGGCAGATCGATCGTGATGTCGGAAAGCGGGAAGAAATATCTGGCAGGCACGATGGCACCGAGAGTCGTGCCACCATCGGACAGGACATTGAATGTTTTTCCGAAATAGTGCGCCGGTTTCATCAACCACGTTCGGCCGTCGTGCTCGATTTGCTGAGCGTTAGCCAGAAGCGACGTCATCTTTTCGACGACGATAACCTCATCGGCTCGATACAGTGAAAATGACACACCAAGTAAGCTCGTCGCCTTTGCCATGTATTCTTGCCCGGCGAGCGAAAACGGCGATCTTCTCACAAAATCGAACGAGGTGACGAGTTGATTGCCGCTGCAGACGTCGATGAACTGCTTGCGTCTTTGAGCCTTGAGCATCCCCCCTCCGAAACCACACACGAATGTGTCAGTTGATTACGCGATTACGTTGCAGTCCCGCCCGGGTCGTATCGTGTGTTGAATCTCGCATGCGCCGGAAGAATCGAATGAAGACACGCTCAGCACCCACGTCGCACAAGTCCAAGAAAGCTGCCGCCCCGCTCTGAATTCCCCAAGGCGGGGCTTTTCCGACCATCACGATCATGGACGCCAATAATTTTCTATCTATGTTGCGACATTTAGAAACCCTTGCCGTGTGGATAAGGAGGACAAGGCGGCGACATTAACTTGTGCCGTGGGCTCTTCGGGCAGACTGACTTTATCGGCTGATGGAGTGAAAGTATGTCAGCTCAAGGTCTGCTTAGAGATATCGTGATCATGCTCGGCGGCGCGGTGTGCGTTGGTCTGCCGATGGCCCTGGTCATCATTTGGGTTTGCTCTTGACCGCCTTCCGCCGCGAACTTTGGCGCGTATTCGCAAAAATTGGCGACAAATCACAAAACAATCCGAACAACGGATCACTACATCCATTGGGTTGGCTGGAGGATCTGAAGTCATGCGTAAGCCGTTCGAGTACGACGCCGAGTTGATGGAAAAGGCGCGCTGGATTGTCGAGCACGGACTGGACAGGCCGTCCAAGCGTGAGATCGACAAGCAGTTGGAGCTCCCGCTCCCGATGCCGCCGCGTGAGCCGGACAAGAGCAACCGCTGCCCAAGTATCTGATTGCAGTCTCCATCCCCGCAACGTGCGCATCTTTCCGTCCTCGCGGGATTTTCATTGAGGCCGGGGCCCTGGTCGCGCCGGTTCGGCACGATGCGTTCGAGGCAGCAAGTGTCTGCTATTTCCAAGAGCGGACTGTTGACGCGATCGCAGGTGGTGTATGTCGACCCTGCGATGGATTTAGCGCAATCCTCAGGTCGCCACGATCAATCAAGATTTGGGCAGCGCGCCAGCCCTGCTTGAAGCCAGCGGTACACCTGCTGCTTTCATTATTTTCGGAGCCTTAATGTCCTGGATAAAATCTTTCAGCGCCTCGGCGTCGAACGGCTTGCGCAGTATTCTTAAACTTGGTGGCGCTGCTATTGCCGCATCGCTGTAACCGGTCGTAAGGGCTACCGGCAAACTGGGGTACCGGGCCCCGATCTCTCTCGCAAGCCCGACGCCATCAATTGTCCCAGGCATGACGATGTCGCTGAAGACAAGATCGATCTTTGTACCAGCATCGAGCAGCTTCAATGCCGCTTCGGCCGAATCGCGATAGACGGTTTCATAGCCCAGAGTTTCGAAAAGCGAGGAGGTCACTTCGGCCACGTCAACGTTGTCGTCGACAACGAGGACCGTCTGACGTTGGGAACTTTGTCCCTTTGTCTTGGCAGCGGGGCCGGTGATTTGCTCGTCCGCACAAAACGGCAAGTAGATTGTAATGATTGTTCCTTGTCCGACCTTGCTGTCGGCCGTCACCGTTCCACCCGCTTGGTGCGCAAAACCGTAAACCTGCGACAAACCGAGCCCGGTCCCTTTGCCAACCTCCTTGGTTGTGAAGAATGGATCGAACATTTTGGACATAAGATTTGGCGGAATGCCGGTGCCAGTGTCGCTAAGCGCTATCGCAAAGAAGACTCCCCTGAGGCGATTATCGCCGATTGCCTGATCTATCGTCACATCGCTGATGGATAGAGTGAACGACCCGCCGTTCGGCATTGCGTCGCGAGCATTGACGGCGATATTGACAATCGCAAGTTCCAGTTCTGCCAGGTCCACTCTGACCGGCCAAACACCATCGCCAAGATTTTCAATGTACACAATATTGCCGCGCAACGAGCTCTCGATCATGGTGCGCATGTTCTTTATGGAAGCATTCAGATCGACGACCGTCGGGCTGAGGTGCTGATGACGGGAGAATGTCAAAAGCTGGCGCGTGAGCGTCTCTCCGCGCTTTGCCGCAGTCTGTATCGCTTCGATTGCTTTCGGCAGTTTCGGATCAAGCAAGCGTGCAAAGATCTGAGCACTACCGCCAATAATCATCAATAGATTGTTGAAGTCGTGCGCTATGCCGCCGGTCAGTTTGCCGATTGCCTCCATTTTCTGCGACATTGCGAGCTGTTCGCGCGCTTGGACCAATTTCTCCTCCGCGTCGCGCCGTTCGGTCGCGTCCCGGAGTATATTGATAAAGCCGCTCAGGTTTCCTAAGTCATCGCCGTACGAAGAAACCGAACCGGTGACAAAAAACAGTGTGCCATTTTTTCTGATGCGCCAGCCCTCGACCTCGTGCTTGCCTTTCTGCATTGCGCACTCCAATGCACGGGTTGGTGCGCCTGCACGGCGTTCGTCAGGACGATAAAATGTCCCGAAATGCTTGCCGATAATTTCTTCCGCGGTGTATCCGATGATTTTTTGGGCACTGCTGTTCCAGCTTGTAACGTGGCCTTCTTTGTCGAGCGCAAAGATCGCGTAGTCGACTACGCCGTCGATGAGAAATTGGAAGTGGCGCTTGACGCTTTCCAGGACAGCATTTTTGCGTTCAACTTGGCGTTTCAACTGGTCCTGCACGGAAAGCAAATGGGCTTCGCTTCTTTGGCGTGTCGCGATCGCTGCAGCTAAGGCGAGGGGCGGCACAGCTACGCTCATCGAAAGCACGAGCAGTGATAGCAGAGCGCCATTCAGATCAGATTCCGAAAATGGATCGCTGCCGCTCGAGAAACCCCACACAGCCATTCCGACGAAAATGAGCGCCGCGGTAGCGACGCTGCATCGATTGCCCCGTAAACCAGCCCACATCAATGGCAATAAAACCAGAAAGCCAAGAAGGCTCCGATGGGGTAGCACCACGTTGAGATCGTCGCTGATGAGGGTGCTGCCGATCAACGGACTGTAGGCAACGATCCCGATGACGCTCACGAGAATAGAAACTACGACCGACTCCAGGAGAGTCCATTTAGAAGAGCTACTTAAAGGTGTCATTGCCCAGAGCACGAGGACCGGAGCAATCACTACAGTCCCAGCCGCGTCTGCAAGCCACCAGGTTGACCAGGTCACGACAGCATCGGAGTAGTTCAGTTTGTCGGCGATGATGAAGCCCACCAGGACGATGGCGGAACTAACAATTGTGGTCGGCGCAAAGGAAATGACGGCAAACTTTGCGATACCAGAGGGGTCATCAAACGTCCGACGACCATTCGAGTAGCGAATGATCAGCCACGTCCCTGCAAACGCGGCGAGGAGAGTGCCGATCCCGACGGAGCCGCACTCGAAGGCCGATCGGCCGGCCATGAAGTAGGGAAAAATGGGCCCCGCTAAAATCGCCGGCCAAACCCGGTAACCGCCCAGCAGGACCAGGGCGAGCGCGAACCCGGTCGGCGGCCACAGTGGAGTCGCGGCCGGATTGATTGCGGGCAGCAAGAGGGCCGACTCGCTGAGGCCAAAGTAACTCGCGACGATTATTGATAGTCCGGCCAAGTAGGTTGCAGCGCTCCCAGCGCTGCCAACAGCGGAAGTCTTGGCTTTGTCAGCCGTTTCCATCACAGGCCTTTGCGGTGGGCACCTCAAAAATTGCGATGGATGCACCTCGCCGGTCGTCAAATATTATCCGTAATAAAGAGCCGCCGGATTTCCACCAGGCGAATGCTTCCGATCCTCAATGCAGGTTTGACCAAAGCATGGCCACACGATGGAGAGTATTTGGCAGACGGGGACATCCAACGAAGTCGCATCCTCACGCCGCCCTTGAGTTCCACCTCCAGCATCGCATTTAGTAACTCGAAATACAATTGACCGGTACTTCTGAGGTCGGCTCCCGGCCACGAGGCGTAATTAAGCTCGGAGTCCACCTGTTTCGGTAGCTCGAAAACGCAAATTTCACGAAATATTTCAAGCTGATTTGGGCTGTCCAGTCCTCACGCAAAAAATTCTTCGCTTTCGCCGTCGGGCAAATCACCTCTAGCTTTTCGCGGTCTCGCGCTCGTCAGGAGGGGCGTACGCGTCGTCACGAACGTGGAGCGCGGGATGCGATGGACGCGGCAACGTCGGAAAGACGAGCG
>Ga0306926_10001479_pt1 | contig 23396 bp, 18 predicted proteins | sample flu12Cox44000178_FD_203759 | JGI IMG/M metagenome (GOLD analysis project Ga0306926, IMG submission 203759) | Lab enrichment of tropical soil microbial communities from Luquillo Experimental Forest, Puerto Rico - flux8day.12C.oxic.44.000.178 (v2)... | ecosystem: Environmental > Terrestrial >...
CGGCACGGCCAGGGCTTGCAGCCGGGCGGCGAGGTTGGGCGTTTCGCCAACGACCGATTGTTCCTGCGCCGAGCCTTCGCCGATCAGATCGCCGACGACGACCAGTCCGGTGGCGATCCCGACGCGTGCTTGCAGCTCGACGGATTTGATATCGAGGCGACTGACCGCCTCGATGACGCCCAGTCCCGCCCGGACCGCGCGCTCGGCGTCATCCTCATGCGCTTGCGGATAGCCGAAATAAATCAGAACGCCATCGCCCATATACTTGGCAACGAACCCGTCGAAGCTTCTGACGACCTTGGAGACAGCGCCGTGATACGCCGCAATGACCTCGCGCAGGTCCTCGGGATCGAGGCGCGAGGAGAGTTCCGTCGAGCCGACGAGATCACAGAACATTACCGTCAACTGGCGGCGCTCGGCTGCGGCGGCGGGCGCTGTGGTCTCGGGTACCAGGCCCGGATCGCGGCGCAACGCGGCGATCGCACCGAGCAGCCTACGGCGGTGCCCGACGAGGCTCACGCCGAGGTCCTTGAGGTCGTCGACGGTCAGATCCGGCAATACCGCGGCATCGATCGCATTCTCGCGAAACGCGTCTTCATATTGCTGCATCCCGAGGCTGCGGAGCCAGGCTGCGATGTCCACGCTCGTCTCCAGACGCGCTCGCCGCGAGTAAACGTTACCTAGATTGCCGCCCGGGCGCGAGGGATCAGCGCGGCTGGTCGCCGGCGAGGGTCACGCGGTGCATCACGCGGCGGAAGCCGTGGTAGTCGTTGACCGGGGTGTGCTGGGCGCAGCGATTGTCCCAGAAGGCGAGCGAGTCCTTCTTCCAGCGAAAGCGGTAGGTGAATTCCGGGCGCTGCTGATGCGCGAACAGATAATTCAACAGCGTGGCACTCTCCGCCTCGCTCATGTCTTTGAAGCGCACCGTGTGACCGCCATTGACGTAGAGCGCCTTGCGGCCAGTCTCCGGGTGGGTGCGCACGACCGGATGCTCGGCGACGTATTCCCGCTTGGCGTCCGGCCTGGCGCCATCGCGAATGCGGTCCTCGCGCGTCTTGGTCACATTGGCCTTGGCCGAGGAATTGACCGCGACGAGCCCGTCGAGCAGCCGTCGCATGCCTGCCGACAAGGTCTCGTAGGCGAGATACATGTTGGCGAAAAGGGTGTCACCGCCATAAGACGGTATCTCGCGGGCGATTAGCATCGTGCCCATTGGCGGGTGTTCGAGATAGGTCGTGTCGCTGTGCCAGAGCCCGCCGAAATTCACCCGCTCGTGCTCGAGCTTGACGACCGGGGTGATCAGCGGAAAGCCCTCGATCCCCTTGATGAACGGGTACTCGACGACCGCGCCGAAACGGCCTGCGAAAGCGAGAAACCGCTCGGGCGGCACCTCCTGGCCGTGGAAGAAGATGACCAGATTGCGGAGCCAGGCATGCCGGATTGCAGCGATCGTGCCGTCGTCGAGGTCTTGCGACAGATCGACCCCGACAATCTCGGCCCCGAGTGCGCCGGAAATCGGGCGGATTTGAAGAGAGCCATCGGCCATCAGGTTATAATACCCGAAGATCGATCGGGGCTCAGCAAGGAGGCGATCGTGGTCCTGGAGGCACAAAAGGCGCCGGTTTCGCAGGTCGACCCGTTCTGCCGCGAGTTTTTCGAGAACCCGTTTCCCGCCTACGAGGAACTGCGGGCGGCGGGTCCCGTCGTCCGTCTGCCGCGCTACAACGTGTGGGCCGTGGCGCGCTATCACGAAGTCCACCAGGTGCTTAATGATTGGCAGACCTTCTGCTCGAGCCGCGGCGTCGGCCTGTCCGACTTCGCCAAAGAGGAACCGTGGCGGCCGAAGAGTCTGCTGCTCGAGACCGATCCGCCGTTGCATGATCGCACCCGGCGGGTGCTGAACCGCGTGCTGTCGGCCCCGGTCATGGCGCGGCTGCGCGAGCGCTTTGCCGAGGAGGCCGACGCGCTGATCGGCGAACTCGTCGAACGCGGCAGTTTCGACGCGGTCACGGATCTGGCTGAAGCCTACCCGCTGACGGTTTTCCCGGATGTGATGGGCATGCCGCGCGAGAACCGCCATTTCCTTCTGCCCTATGGCAACATGGCCTTCAACGCCTTCGGCCCGCGCAATGAATTCTTCGAGGCAGCCTTCGCCGAGGCCGAGCCGGTATTGGCCTGGCTGCAGCGGCAGATGCAGCGCGACGCCTTTGCCTCCGGAGGCTTTGGGGCGGCAATCCACGCCGCAAGCGACACCGGCGAGCTGACCCAAGAGGAGGCGCCGCTCGTTGCGCGGTCGTTATTGACCGCGGGCGTCGACACGACGGTCAGCGGCATTGGCGCCGCGGTCTATTGTCTCGGGCGGTTCCCGGAGCAGTTCGCCCGGCTGCGCCGCGATCCGTCGCTTGCCCGCGCCGCATTCGAGGAGGCGGTGCGCTACGAGACCCCGGTGCAGACCTTCTTCCGTACCACCACCCGTCCGGTCGAGCTTGGCGGTATTGCGGTCGGCGAAGGGGAGAAGGTGCTGATGTTCCTCGGTGCCGCCAACCGTGACCCGCGGCACTGGGAACGTCCTGACGATTGCGACATCGCCCGCCGCACCGTCGGTCAGGTCGGTTTCGGTAGCGGCATACATCAATGCGTCGGCCAGCTATTGGCCCGGCTCGAAGGCGAGTGCGTGCTTTCCGCACTGGCCCGCAGGGCCGCCTCGATCGAGATCACCGGTACAATACTTCGACGATACAACAACACATTGCGCGCCCTGGCCAGCCTGCCCGTGACTGTGCGGCCGGCTTGATCGCCACCACCCGCAGGCCATCGTGCTGTGTATTGGAATACGACTGATGACGTCGTGGCCGGGCTTGTCCCGGCCATCCACGCGGTCGTTATCTCTATCGTAGTGATGGGACCGTGGCCATGTCGGGCGGCTGGATATACATCATGACGAATCGGCCAAACGGCACGCTGTATTTGGGTGTGACTGCGGATATCGCTCGGGCGCGTCTGGGAGCATCGTGAGGGCCTAGCCGACGGCTTCACCAGACGACATGGACTGAAGCGACTAGTCTACGCAGAGCGTCACGAGGATATCCGGAGCGCGATCCAGCGCGAGAAGAACATGAAACACTGGCCACGAGCCTGGAAGGTTCGACTCATTCTCGCTTCCAACCCAGATTGGACTGACCTATACGATCACCTTTCCTGAATTCGTGGATGGCCGGGACAAGCCCGGCCATGACGATCTGGGTCCAGAGGTCCCGATGACCGATCCTTATGCCCGCTATACCCGGCTCAAATTCGATCGCCCGCATGAAAGGGTTCTCCGCATCACGATGGAGAACGGGCGGATGAACACGGTCGACGAGGCATTGCATCGCGAGCTCGCCGAGATCTGGCGCGACGTCGACCGCGATGCGAGCGTCAATGCCGCGATCATCACCGGCGCCGGCCGGATCTTTTCGGCCGGGGGCGATTTCTCGATCATCCGGCAGAACATCGAGGATTTCGAAGCGCGCGCTCGGCAGTGGAAGGAGGCGCGCGACATCGTCTACAACGTGATCAACTGCAGCAAGCCGGTGGTCAGCGCGATGCGCGGGGTTGCGGTCGGCGCCGGGCTCGTCTGCGGCCTCTTGGCGGACGTGTCGATCGCAAGCAAGGATTGCCGCATTGTCGACGGGCATACCCGGCTCGGGGTCGCCGCAGGGGACCATGCGGCGATCGTCTGGCCGCTGCTCTGCGGGCTCGCCAAGGCGAAATACTACCTGCTGCTGTGCGACCAGGTGCTCGGCGAGGAGGCCGAACGCATCGGGCTCGTCTCGCTCGCGGTCGAAGATGCGGAGCTCGACGCGAAAGCCGTCGAGATAGCCGGCCGGCTGGCCGATGGTGCCCAGAGTGCCATCCGTTGGACGAAATACGCGCTGAACAACTGGCTGCGCGCGATGGGACCGACCTTTGACACCTCGCTGGCGCTGGAGATGCTCGGTTTCGGCGGTCCTGAGGTCAAGGAAGGCCTCGCCTCGCATCTCGAGAAGCGTCGGCCCGCCTTCCCGTCGAACTCGCCGCTTTGACTAGCGCGCCGTTCACCCGTGTCGAATCATCATGACACACGGTTGAGAATGGCCGCAGAATAACGGGTCACTTCGCGGAGGAGAGCATGAGCGCCCGTAAAGAATACCACCCCGAGAAAGTCCGTTCCCGGCTCAGCCATCCGGTCATCGATGGCGATGGTCATTGGATCGAATATGGGCCGGTATTCGCCGAGCAGGTGCGCAAGGCCGCCGGCGACAAGGCGGCCGACGGCTTGCTCAGGCACATGCGCCGCATCCCCGATGCGCTGTCGCTATCGGTCGCCGAGCGCCGCCACCGCGGCATCGCCATGGAAGGCTATTGGGGGCGTCAGTCCACCAACACCCGCGACCGCGCCACCGCGATGATGCCGCGCATGCTGTACGATCGCCTCGACGAGCTCGGTATCGATTTCGGCATCATCTACCCGACCGCGGGGTTGGGCATCGCGCGCATCGAGGATGATAAGACCCGGCGCGCGGTGGTCCGCGGCTTCAACATCGTCACGGCCGATTATTTCCGTGCGCTCAGCGACCGTCTGACACCGGCAGCGGTGATCCCGATGCACACCCCAGAGGAGGCGATCGAGGAGCTCGAATTCGTCACCAAAGAGCTCGGCTCCAAGGTCGGCATGTTTGGCAGCGGGATCAGGCGGCCATTGCCGGGCGCCAAGGACGTCGATCCGGAGGTCGCTCGCTTCGCCGCGCATTACGACCAGCTCGGGCTCGACAGCGATTACGACTACGACCCGGTTTGGCAGAAATGCCGCGAGCTCAAGATGGCGCCGACCTTTCATACCGGCGGCCGCGGTCTCGGCTTGCGCAACACCGCGAGCAATTTCACTTTCAACCATATTGGCCATTTCGCGGCTGCGGGGCACGCCGTCGCCAAGTCGCTGTTCCTCGGCGGCGTCACAAGGCGCTTCCCCGACCTGAACTTCGGCTTTCTCGAGGGCGGCGTCGGCTGGGGCTGCCAGCTCTTTGCCGATCTGATCGAGCATTGGGAGCGGCGCGGCAAGGCGGGGCTCGAATACATGGATCCGAAACAGCTCGACCGGCCATTGCTGGCGCAACTGGTTGACAAATACGGCTACCAAGACATCGCCGCCGAACTCAAGCGCCGGGATGGCTGGCCGAACCCTGCAGATGACGAGCTCGACGGCGGGGTCGCAGTGCACGACGATTACGCCGCGTGCAAAATCACCCGCAAGGAAGACTGGATCGACCTCTACGCCAAGCCGTTTTATTTCGGCTGCGAGGCCGACGACAGAATGAATGCCGTGGCGTTTGGGAAGGTCAATCCGTTCGGCGCTCGGATCAACGCGATCTTCAGCTCCGATGTCGGCCATTTCGACGTGCCCGACATGCGCATGGTATTGCCGGAAGCTTACGAGCTGGTCGAGGACGAGCTGATCACCGCCGACGACTTCCGCGACTTCACCTTTGCCAACGCGGTGCGGCTGTGGGGCAGGCAGAACCCGGACTTCTTCAAAGGCACCGCGATCGCCCGGCAAGCCGCCGAGGTGTTGGGCCACACCTACAGCCCGGTGCGCGCCGCCGCGGAATAACCCGGGTGTGGAGAGGCGATGCGCCGCCGCCGTGGGCGTGGCGCACGCCCAAATCACTGCGAACGCGTTATACGAATCGTGTGCGTAGCGCGGGGGTCGATCTTGCGCCCAATATTTCCAGTGATGACCAGCATGTCAAAATGGCGAAGGTCCTCCACCCCGGACAGCGGCCAGCAACTCTGTTCATCTCCAGGCATCACACAGATAAAATAGGGGGTTCCTTTATCCAGCTTTCGAGTTATTGTGGGCGGATCGAGCTCATCGCCGCTCTGTTTGGTAACGACCTCAAACTTGTGATCGGAGGATTCCTTAACGAGAAATAACGTAATTCGCTCACTCGGATTAGTATTCACGATAATCTGGTAGGTGCCACCAGCGTCCGCATCAGCCAAACCAATGAGGGGCCGGACTCCGAAGCCTGGAATTACAGTGCTACGCCCCCCGGAATCCGACCCGCCAGGCAGTTGCACCGGCTCTGCTTGCACCGGATCCCACGCCCGTACTGTCTTGAGATTGTTGTTGATCAACACAGCGGAAAGGAGGATTGTGGACCCCGCGAGCACCGGGATTGCCCATCGGCCGTCCGCGCGAGCCCGCCCTCGGGAAAAGGGATGGGGATCGCTGTTTTCTAACCAGACGTCCAACCATGCGGCAGTCATTGTCACCGGAGTCAAAACCATCCACCCGCTGGCTGCAGCACGCATATCCATCCCCAGCCAGGCTGCGGCGATGCAGACAAGCGTGGTTACTCCCAGCGCTGCCAGCGGTCTAAAGCCGGCCGCGGTTCCGTTTGGCTCGATCTCGATCGCGATGGCGGCCCAGCGTAGCGCGCGGATCGCGCCCCCGAGAACGAACCCGAGAAGGAATAGAGAGACACTGGGCCCGATCGATGTGCTCCAGTCCAATTCGTCGATAACGTCAATGGTGACGAGGCCCAACATTATTGCGCTGAAGGCAGTATCGGCGATACAGATCCCGAGCGGCAGTCTGATACTTCCGGGCACCGACAGTAGAGCCAAAATTGTAAGTATTACTGTAGTTACGACTGCGTTTCCGAAAACATCATAAGGTAAGTCTTCGAAAGACTTCTTTGCGGGGACTAACGACCCGGCGGCAGCGACTGCGAATACTCCCAATCCAAATATCGTCCAAACGACTGCTGTGCGCCAAAGAACGGCCCAGAAGGTGATCCAGAAGCCAGAGCGTGCGGCGAGCCGAGCGAGTCGCAGCCACTGCATCCAACCTGCGGTCCAAAACCGCCGGCCGTGCTCCATTGCTGCAAGGCTTAGTCGAGCGATTGCCGCCCGTCGCTCACGCTCTCTTGTGCTGGACAAAGTCGTCAAAATCTGCCGGCCGACCAACTGACGTTCAGCTGGCTGCAACCGAGCGAGAGCGTCGAGACAACGCGCCGCAAATCGCCGTTGCCAGTCAAGAGCTCCAGAGCCACCAGGCTCGGCACTCATTACACGCACGATTTCGTCCATGGCCTGTTGACGCAAGCTCTTATCCTGACCGCCGACCAGCGCAGCAAGGGCCTGCACAGCATTGCCGCGCAGTCTGGCGTCCGCGGACTCGCTAAATGGCGCGATCAGCTCAAATACCGCTGATCCGCTCGCTTCCGACGCCTCAGCAGTCGTCATAGTGAGTGCTCCAAGGAGACGAAATCTCGGCACGCGCGCTGGATGCGATCGCCAGCGAGGTCGCTGCGATCAGCCAGAGCACTCCACAAGATATGTCGGGCCATGTCGCTGTCCGGCGTTTGCCTTGGCCGATCGAAATCGTTCAGCGCGGAGTCTAGCTCCTCCCCCGCAAGCAGCATTCGACGGCCGGGGTATGGCGCGGCGCTAGCGGCCAGTCCGGCCAGTATGATCAGTGCCTCTGACCATCGACGCCAAGGTTCCCCCGAGTCGCGACTGTCGGGTCCCGTCACGAGCAAGCTTCGCATTAAGTTTTTCGCCGCCAAGCCATCGAGGTCCAATCGATCCAGATGAGAAAGCAATGCCTCGCGAAAATGCGCGGGCAGCGGGTCCCTGGTAGGGTCAGGCTCGTCCGGGAGCATATAAAGCATGTCGCGCGCCGAGGCGAGAGCTGCACGCAAAACATCTCGCCGCCGCAACTCACCCAGCATCCGCCGAGCGGGGGGGATCAAACGCTCGTGAATGATCTCGACGAACCTCCCACCACGGCGGCTCTCGCGCCGGATCAGCCGCACCTCATGGTCCATAAAATCAAGGAGATCCTGAGCCGCACGCCTGGATAGGGGCACTTGGTCCAAAAGCTTCTCCTCGGCGAGGATGTTCCGGAACCCAGTGCTCGTCACTAGGCGATCCAGTAGTTCCAACGCATCGAAGCTCGTCAGGCTGTGCTGCTCGTTTCGCCGCTCGATCCGCGCCAACGCGTTGCTCAAGAAGCTCTCAAACACATCGTTGAGATCGGGCACGAGCCGCGTAAAGGCTTCCCACGTCAAGGGAGCAGGCAGGCTCGATTCCGCCTTTAGCCTAGCCCATAGATGCGCGCCGACGAGGCTGATCAGCGCCGGCGCATAGTGGCGACCCTCAGGCAATTCGGCTTCCTTTTTTTCGCCCGAATTATCGCGCTCGATCACCGCGCCGTCTTCGAGGGTAAGTGCTAGAACCCGATCTAGACAACCGGGGTTCCCAGCCTTCGTTCCCGCAAAGCTGAGGCCGAAAAGAGCAGCTGGCCGGCCAAGAGCGTTCCGGGCCTCATCGAGAGACATGGGTTCCAGGAAGAATGTTAGCCTTTCTACAGGGCCAAACGGTTGTAAATGGGGCACAATATCAGCAAAAAACTCCTTGCGTAAAGAAAAGGTGAAATGCAGCGGCAGTGCCGTTGCGTCGCTGGTGCAGAACTCGATTAGTTGTCTTACAGCGGTTATGAGATTCTCGATGGTTGTTGGGGGGAGCCGCGTGAATATCTCCTCGAATTGGTCGAGAACCAGCAACACACCGCGAAGTCCGGGGCGCAATGGCGCCCATTCCTCTCGAAACAAGCGAAGCGTCTCACTTAAATCGCCGGCCGCCGTCAGCCGATTCGCCCAGTCACGCCACAGGATACAAATCTCGTCGGTACGAAGACGCTGGGCAAATTCACCCAATGGCGTATGAGGCGTAAGGCCCAACGGCCGACCGTCGGCCACTAGCGCTTCAAAATGCTCTATCACGTCGGTTATGTCGATGGGTCCTCGCAATGCACGACAAATCATCGGTAACGGCGCAAACTCGCTGGTCGACGCGGGTGCGCACAACCGCATTGCTACTCTTCGCTCGGACGGAAGCTGCGCGTGCCATTCGAACGCGGCGCCCAGTGCCGGTGATTGGTCCAGGGGCAAGGCAGCTGCCAGCCTTTCAACAACTTCTGCTTCGACCCCGGGATCCGGCAGCAGGTGGTCCAAGAGCGCCGTCTGAAGAGATCGCAGTGGATCGTCCTGCGGTCGCGCGTATACGGCGAGCCAACGCTCTTCCTCCAGCAGAGGGAGTACCATCGCGTGCAGAAGCGATGTCTTTCCGATCCCCGATGGTGCAGTTAAGACTGAGACAGTTCGATCGCTGATGAAGCGCGCTAGCGCCGTGCCCTCCGCCTCACGCCCGTGGAACAAGTCACGGTCGGCCGGGCCATAGCTCTGTGCCCCCTTGAACGGCCCGTGACCATTCCGCGTTGACGCATGGTCGGTCATACGGCTGCCATTTCCGATAGTTTACCCCCGAGCGCGACGGTTAGCGCGTCGAGAAAGCATCGCGGATCGCCTGCCACAAGCTGCATGCGGTCCAGGCCAGTGTTCTGCACGCTGGTGAGCCGTATCAGCCGGCCGACTTCTGCTTGGCGCAGCGGATCGGGGCTCGCGCTCAGCTCCGGAACGATCACCAACCGCGGCCGACGCTCGGGCTTTTCGAGCGCGTTCCTTAGTAGAACCGCATGCGCAGCTTGCACGGGGGGCGTACCAAGACCACCGCCGAGGAGGAGATACGGTCCCATCCCGGCAGCAGTGACGTGGTCTTCCAGCAATAAACGTAGTTGGCCCAGCAGGTGATAAATTTGCCCGAAATCGCCGCTGAGGACGCCACCGTCGAGGTCGCGTGAGCCGAATAACTTGACGAGTCGTACAAACTCGACTTCGTTGGCAGGTCCGGGGCCTTCTCCGTCAGGCATGAAATTAGGATCCCCTCGGCTCGCCCTATCGATCTGGATTTGCGATGGTCGATAAGTCTGGCGGTGCAACTCTGGCCTAGAACCCCGGTCCAGCATTACGGCGGCTCGCTCAAAGGCTAATCCTTCCGCAATGAGTGCTCGCTCCGCTCGCAGACCGGGACACACTGTCAGAACGGTGACTGCCGGCAACCCGGTGAATCTAGAGAGTTCGGTACGTCTGAGTTGGCCAGCGAAGGCGCCGATCGACCGGAAAATGCCAAACGGCGGACCATTGTCATCACCGTCGACTGCGCTCAAGGTTTGGTCGACCGTTGCTGCTATTTCCTCCCGGGTGCAACCGGAAAGCAAGCAGAGCGTCGCCAGGTGATCCTGCCATAGAAGCGGTTGCAGCGCTGCGGAATTCGTTCCCTTCTCGAAGGGCGTCAGCATCTCGCGCAGGGATAAATCGCTGATTTTATTGATAAGCTCTTGGCGCACGCTGCTCGGGCAGCTTCCGTCGTTACTGTCTTCGACCGAGGCATAGGGACCGATCATCAGGGTCAACGGCTTGCCGTCGGCAAGCATCCGCGCGACGTCGGTAAAGTGCTTCACCATCGCCGAATGCCTTTGCCCGTCGGGCAGAGACGCGACGCCCGCGTCCACGTCCACCCGAGTGGACGAGCGCGACCGAAGTTGAAGGAGCTTCAGCACTTCGCTGGCCGTATCTCGGACCTCGGCGAGACTTCGGGCCTGCACGGGGGCCCATCGGCGCAGCGGACCGGGCAGCTCCGCGCTGTTGGGAAGCTGGACGACAATGCGGCCGAACCGCGTGCCATTGTCGGCGATGCGTTGCGCGATCGCGCCCTGGACGAGGTTAGCGAACTCGTGATCGACCCCTTGGGGGCCGACCAAAACCAGTACCGCCCAGGCATCTTCGATAGCCTGTTCCAGCTGGACGGGAACGTCTCCGAACGCGGTGATACTCTCCTGCTTTTGCCACAATTTATATTCGTTCAAATCGAGTAGTGGCCGTAACGCTGCGGCAAGCGCCTTGGCCGCCCGGTCATCGCTGTTGTGGCTTACCAAAGCGATGGATTTCATGGCGAAGTCCGGCGAGCCTCAAGGCTGAAGCCGAAGCGTTCGGCAATACCCTCCGACAACGCGTCAGCGCCTTGGAGAGCGCCGTCGTGGTTGACAGTGGGCCAGCGCAAGAGCGGTCTAGGTACCTCGATCCCAGGAGCGAGATGGACGAGCAAGCGTCCGTAGGCGGCACCCTGTTGCCAAATCTCGGTGTTGACGGCGCCCAGCTCAATGTTGCGCTGGAAACGCCCGAGACCAGACTGTCCAAGAAACACTACTGTGCCTGCCGCGGTGCTTATCGCATCTTCGATTTGTTCAAAGATGTCGCCGAATGCAGTCAAGTTTTCACTTGCCATCCAAAATACGATATCGTCATCTTTTAACTGCTGGGTCAGCAGTTGCTTTATCGACAACACGATCGGACGATCGCGATCGTTATACAACAGAACGATGCTCTTCAACTCGCGTCTCCCCCGGGTGGCTGAGTTGCTATTTCAGGCATCCACCACAGCTTAACCGTATACTACTAGACAAAACTGGTCACGCAAATTCCTGACGTAGATGCCGGATCTGGGTTGAATTGAGCCGCCAATCTGTCCGAAAAGTTGAGCAGTGTCGATCTTCTGTGCTTTCGGATCGAGCAGCACCGATGCCGATTTGATATTGGAATGGGGAGTTTCCATGGTACCCCCGTTGACTGGCGTTTCGAAACAACCGCATTGCCGGACTGCCCATCCACCCCTGCTGCTGTCAGCACTCGATTAGGCTATCTCACTCGAAGCGTTGCGAGTGTGAGCTATTTCACATTCAGATGCGATTGATCCGCTAACTTCCGTCTTCGCTCCCGTTGCCAGTGAATATGTCGCGGAGCCATCACGGAGGAAGCGATCGAAGAGCTCGAATTCGTCACCAAGCAGCTCGGCTCGAAGGTCGGCATGTTCGGCAGCGGGATCAGGCGGCCGTTGCCGGCCGCCAAGGGTGTCGACCCCGAAATCGTTCGCTTCGCCGCGCACTACGACCAGCTCGGCCTCGACAGCGATTACGACTACGACCCGGTCTGGCAGAAATGCCGCGAGCTCAAGATCGCGCCGACCTTCCATACCGGCGGCCGCGGTCTTGGCTTGCGAAACACCGCAAGCAATTTCACTTTCAACCACATCGGGCACTTTGCTGCCGCCGGTCACGCCGTGGCCAAGTCCCTGTTCCTCGGCGGCGTCACAAGGCGCTTCCCGGACCTGAACTTCGGCTTTCTCGAGGGCGGGGTCGGCTGGGGCTGCCAGCTGTTCGCCGATTTGATCGAGCACTGGGAGCGGCGCGGCAAGGAAGGACTGGAATATATGGACCCGAAAAAGCTCGACCGGCCATTGCTGGCGCAGCTGGTCGACAAATACCGCTATGCCGACATCGCCGCCGAATTGAAGCGCCGTGACGGCTGGCCCAACCCGCAGGACGACGAGCTCGACGGCGGGGTCGCGGAGCACGACGATTACGCCGCGTGCAAGATCACCCGGAAGGAAGACTGGGTCGACCTCTATGCCAAGCCGTTCTATTTCGGATGCGAGGCGGACGACCGGATGAATGCCGTAGCGTTCGGTAAGGTCAACCCATTTGGCGCCCGGATCAACGCGATCTTCAGCTCGGATGTCGGCCATTTCGACGTGCCCGACATGCGCATGGTGCTGCCGGAAGCCTATGAGCTCGTCGATGACGAGCTGATCACCGCAGACGACTTCCGCGACTTCACCTTTGCCAACGCGGTGCGGCTGTGGGGCACACAGAATCCCGATTTCTTCAAAGGCACGGTGATCGCCCGCCAGGCCGGCGAAGTGTTGGGCCACACCTACAGCCCGGTGCGCGCCGCCGCGGAATAGCCCCGGCTCGGCCCACCTGGCCTTGAGCCGGGTGGGCCCCTCTGGGGCACCAAGCGTTCAACGCAGACGCGGGCCCGGGTCCAACCCAAGGTACACGCGGCCGCCGATCGGGTACCACTCCGGCGCCAGCGTCACCGTCTGGCCGACCGTGTGAAGGTCGCGCCAGCATTCGGCGAGGCGGCTCTCGCGCTTGAACGACGTGCTGCCACCAGCCCGGTACATCAGGTCCATTGCCTCACGCGCGCTGTCGGCATTGTAGGTCGAGGCCAAGCGGCAGCGGGCCCGCTGCTCGAGCGTCGTTTCTTTTCCGGATGCGAGCGTATTCCACAGCTCGGTGATCATCGAATTGCGGTAGGCCTGACCGGCATTCAGGATCGCATCAGCTCGCCCGACCGCGTCCTGTACCTGAGGGTTGTCACAGAGCAAGCCGACGGGGCGACCGCGCGGCTGCTTGCCCCCGGCAAGGTCGATCAGCGCATTGATGCCCGCCCGCGCGATGCCGGTGATCACCGCGCTGTGATGCGGCCCGACCCAGCATTGGACTGGCAGCTGATAGGTAAGTCCCGGCCAGCGCGACCACTGGTTCTCGAGCGGGATGCCGACTTGCGGCATTGTCCGCCGCTCCGGCAGGAAGACATCCTCGACGGTCCAGTCGAAGCTGCCGGTGCCGCGCAATCCCGCGACATCCCAGCTCCCCGGGACGATCTCCACCTCGCCGCGTGCGAACACACCGCGCCAGTAAAGCGAACCGCCGTCCGGATGGCGGCGCGGCTCGCCGTCGTCGCCAATTACCTGGAAGCTCCCCAGCATCCAGCTGGCCTCCTGGCAGCCGCTGCCGAACTGCCAGCGCCCGCTGACCCGGTACCCTCCCGGTGCCGGTACCGCGCGCCCCCCGCCCGGCACTGCGGTCCCGGCAATGACGGTGTCGGCTCGCTTCCCGTAAATCTCCTGGACACCCTCATCCGGCAAGCCGAGGGTGACGAGCTGGCCGACGCCACCATTGCCGAGGTTCCAGCCGACCGACCCCGCGCCTTCGGCGAGAAGCTCCACGACGCGCAAATAGGTCAGCGGGTCGACCTGGAGGCCGCCGAGCGAGCGCGGGATAACCATTTTGTAGAAGCCCGCTTCGCGCAATTGCTCGAACAGAGCCGGCGGCATGCGCTGCCCGCTCTCGATCTCGTCCTTATAGCGGCGCAACTCCGGCCGCAGCGCCAACGCCGCCTGCACCAAAGGCTGGGCGTCGATATCCACCGGTAAGCGGCTGTCATCGGCTATTACTGTGTCCATCGGCCCCTCCCTGCCCCGCAGAGCCTAGCACGTTCCGCTAAAGCGCGTATCCTGTCGGAAACGATCTTGTGAGGTGTGATGGCTGATCGGGGATTTCGGGTCGTCGTTGCCGGCGCAGGTGTGTCGGGGCTGTTCATGGCCGAGACGCTGAAGCGCCGGCATCGATTTCACGGTCTATGAAAAGGCGAGCGAAGTCGGAGGCACCTGGCGGGACAATACCTTCCCGGACCTGTTCGTCGATGTCCTCTCGCGGCAATACGAGTTTCCGTTTCAACCGAACTATGGTTGATCGCGCAAATATGCGCCGGCGACCGAGATCTGGGCCTATGTGAAGAAAGTCGCCCGCGACCGTGGCCTCGCCAAATTCATTCGCTTCAACGAGGAGGTCGTCGCCGCGCGTTTCAGCGGCGGCCGCTGGCACATTGAGACCGCGAACGGCAAGACCGACATCGCCGACGTCTTCATCTGCGCCACCGGCTTTCTGCACAAGCCGCTGTTTCCTGACATCCCGGGACGCGAGAATTTCGCCGGCCCGTCCTTCCACTCGTCGCGCTGGGACCACAATGTGCCGTATGACGGCAAGCGCTGGGGTGTCATCGGCAGCGGCGCCAGTGGTGTGCAGATCACCGAAGCGCTGGCTTGGGCGGGATGCGACGTCACCCAGTTCATTCGCCGCGCACAATGGGTCCATATTCGCGACAACCCATATTCTACCTGGCGCGAGCGGCTGAAACTGCGGCTGCCTTTCGGGTATCGGCGTGAGCAGCGCCGGCTGTGGCAACAGATCAACGAAGGAGACCGTTGGCTGCTCGATGCCTGGTCCAGCGCATTTGCGCCCTGATTCCTGGGCGGTTCACACGCGAGGATGACACGCAAATCAACAATACGGTTAGCGACTGTGAGAATTTGCTCATGACTGGGAGGACGTGTCCCATCCAGGTTTATTCAGCCTGTCCTAATCCAGAATAGGAAGGCCTGGGTCCTCCTCAGCAAAGCTTTCGGACTCTGCGCCTGGAGTCGCGCCGTTATAATTGCTTGCCACCGGTGGAGAACACTCAAATCGGGTTTCGCCCGTGACCGCAATGGTTTCGTCTGGGACTGCCCGCTCGATCGTTCCGTGTCCGTCCCCGTCAGCGGAGGCGCGGCCCGGGTCCAACGTGAGATACACCCGACCGACGCGCGGCTGTGCCATCGGGCGCTGGAGAAGCGGGTCGAGCTGGCATCGGCCACTTGAAGGCCGAGCACCGCAGGGGCCGCAACCCCCTCAAAGGCCGCGACGGCGACCGCGCCAGCGCCGTGCTGGCCGCCGCCGGCGACCTTCGCGCTGCTGCTGCGCTCGCTGGCGCGGCTGTTGCGCGCCCTCTTCCGCCGGCTCCTACTGCCGCCCTTCGGCCTCGCCAATCCCGCCTAAACGCCGTTCACGCGTTCTTCACGGACGACCTCCGCTATTCGCGCACGCTGCCCGTCGCACCACACCTCGGCGAGCGTCCGGTGCTGGCGGATTTCTTTGGGAACTGTTGTGCTCGAGCGATCGCGGCGCGTCGGTTTCGGCGGATCAGGGCTGCTGCCTCTTCCGGCACCATCGCCTCGACGCGGGACAACCCGTCCGGCCCCGGCTCAGCAAAGGAAATCGGTCTGTACGGCGATCGGGCGCATTCGCCTCGCACCCGTTCCAGGCGCCCAGGCCGCTCATCAGACTTTTGGATGTCTTCGGGGCAATGCTGTACGTGCCAAATCTTGTTTACGGACGACGAGGCCCTCCTCGATAAGTCGCTCGACAAACACTATCTTCTCCTCGTCTTCCAGATCGCCCGCGATGTCGCGAACGGCATAGGTTTTTGTCTGCAGAGCGAAATCAAGAGACACTTTGAAAAATCCGGGAAACAATATTACCCGACCACCGAAGTTGAGACGTATATTTGGTTCGACGGCATGAATTCTGTAAACGATGCCAGGCCGAACGCCTACGACGTCCTCGGCCGTCAACGGAGCCGGCTGAAGCAAGGCTGTTATCTGCCCCGAGATATCGAGAGGGGCTTTTGTCACTAGCTCGTCTTGAAACCTGTCTACGACGGCGTTGAGGAAGCCGTGTTCCGCAAGCTTGCTGAGCACGGCCTGGGCGCCCATCACGAGGCGGTCATTGCCATTCTGCATAAAGCCGAGCGGCAATGCGCGGCGCAGCCGCTCGTCCTCATGCACAGCGGCCCTGACGATCGAGAACAACAGATCTTCCCAGGTCTGGGGGTGGATGCCAAGTGTGATGTGGAGAGACGGTTCCGATCCACATTTCGCGGCATGCACGAAGCCCCGGGGAATGTAGATCGCGTCGCCCTGATCGAGGTCGAACGAATGAGCGTCCGGAGCGACCACCCGGCCCTCGTCTTCACCCATGGTCTCGCCCCTGCCGGGTAATCTGCGACGCTGCTTTTCGACTTGCCAGCGCTTCGAGCCCACAACCTGCAATATGAAAACGTCATGGTTGTCCCAGTGCGGCCTGAAGCCCTGGCCTTCCGGCGGCGTCAAGTAGAGATTGGTTTGAAACCGATAGCCGAGTTGCTGCCCGAGAAGGCGGCAAAGGAGCCCAAGCTTTGGCTCGAATTGCTCTACGTGATTGAGATGGATGGTCGCGCCGTCGCGCAGATCCGCGAGGACGCGTTCCAAACCCGGCCCCGATGCGGCTTCGCGTTTCGCCATCCTATTTTGTTTTGCCTCGTCGAGCATCCAATAGCTGGGAGCGCGCGCGATCGTTTCCTCAAAATCCTGCAAGCTGAACAGATCGCCGTAATAGCATCGGTTTGCCCGGTGCACGATCAGTGGCATCTGCTCCCAATGGCGCGTGCGGAATGTCTCCTCGGCTACCGGCGCAAACAGCCTGGCGAAAGTAAAATCTTCGAGGAATCCGTGCGGCGGCTTCGAGGAAAAGCCCCTCTCGGCCACCGGGACGCCCAGCAGATCCCGGCTGGAAGCGGCCGTAGCTTGCCCGATCGTTTCGATAGCCATGGTGTCTCCGAATTCTCTGCCCGCGTTGGCGTCGCCCGCAGGGATGTCGCCAGACTTTTCTATCGACCGACATTTACCGATACCCTGTCTCGACGGCGCTCTATTAGAGGATAGGCATCGTTTGGCCGTCCCTGCAACATCCCGGACCGATCGGTGCGCCGCCGGTGCGGTGCCTCCCCCACAGCAAGGCACCGGGTCCGAGCACCATCTTTCGGGCGTAGCCTCTCGCCCGGAAACTCGACGTTTACAAAGGCGCAAGCAAGGCAGGTTCGCACGGGAGACTCGATTGACGGATCGGGTTACGCAGCTGGTCAGGAGGGTGCACCGGTCCACGCCCAGGGTCGGTTCTGCGAGCCGGCGGCTGGACTGTTTGTTTACGAGCTTTGTCGGCACGTCGCTCAAAATAGGGTTGCGGGCTGACGCCGTGAAGCTCGCGGCTTATGCAAGCAAAGCCGGCGCTGCCCGGTTTTCCGTCCTTCGTCGCTGCCGGCAAAAGAGCGCTTTCTTTCTGGCGGACGCGACCGGGGCACGCTGCGCGCGACGGTGTTGGAAATCGATTTCGGCGCGGCGGTCATCGCGCAAGCGCACCACCCCCCGCGGCTCGGGAGGGCTCAGGCCCGAGAGGACGGCTTGGTCCAGCGTAGAGCCGCCGGCGAGCCGGGCGAGGGATTATCGAGCCAAATCTTTAGTTAGCGCCTCCACAAGCCGGCAGACTCTGACCTGTCGCCCGGCGCGGCACGGTGGCGTCCCTGCTCCTCGATCTCCGCCGCGAGGATTGCGCGCGTCAGCGCGGCGTTCAGTTGTTTCGCCGATTCGAGCGTCAGCTCGACGGCGACCCGCGTGCCCGGCGGGAGCGCGGCATTCACGAAATCGATCGTGATCGCCTCTTCCAGCAGAGCGTGGTGCGGGTGGTCGTAAGACACCACCGAGTGGGTCAGGTCGAACCACCCGTCACCGCCCTTTCCGGCACCATTGGCGCCGACGATTTCGACGATCGAGGTGCACATATTATGTTTCCCTTGGGGGCTTTATTTGGCGAGGTGCTTCTCGAGGAATCCAAACACCTTCTTCCAGCCATCGACCGCCTGCTCGATGCGGTAGGCCGGCCGGTCGTAATAGAAGAAGCCGTGCCCCGCGCCGTCATAGCGGTGGAACTCGCACTTCTTGCCGTGCTTTTTGAGCTCGGCCTCGTGCTGGTCCACCTGTTCGGGCGTCGGCGCCCGATCCTCGTTGCCGAAGAGGCCGAGCAGCGGGCAGGACAGGTCCTTGGTGAAGTCGATCGGGGCCTTCGGTTGCTTCGGATTTAGCTCTTCCTTGTTCATCACCACCCGACCGCCCCACAGCTCGCAGGCGGCGTCGATGTTCTTGGCATGGCAGGCAAACAAGAAGGTCTGCCGGCCACCCGAGCAGGTGCCGAAGACACCGACCTTGCCATTGAGCCAGGGCTGAGCGCGCAGCCATGACACGGCACCCGCGGTGTCGCCGATGACTTGCGCGTCGGGAACGCCACCCTCGGCGCGCACCTTGGCGGCGACATCATCGGCCTTACCCTCGCCGGCACGGTGATAGAGGTTATGGCTGATCGCCGCGTAGCCGTGATGAGCGAATTTGCGGGTTGCCTCGCGATACCACTCGTCCCAGCCGGGCGCGTGATGCAGCAGCACCATGCCAGGAAAGGGACCCGACCCCAGCGGCCGCGCGACATAGGCCGAGATCGGCTCGTTTTTGTCGCCGTTGATCGAGATGGTTTCCGCAATCATGCCTTCGTAGGCCATGGTCGTTACCTCCTTGTCGTTGCAGGCAGGTCGCCCGGCCCCAGGGCCGGTCCCTGCGTTAATGGTAAGCGCAGGTGCGGGCCGGGGTCCATCCCCCGCTACACCAACCCCTGATCGCCGGGCTGACGACGGGATCCAAAAGCTAACTTGACAGGCGTCTCCCACCGCGGTGGTTAGCAAGCTGCCCCAATTCAGGAGAGCGTCGCTATGCCTGTCGAGATGATCGGCTGGATCGCGCCGCGGGTCTCCTCGGAGATAATCCCGCCGTCCGGACCTCCGTTTGACGCCGAGGTGATCGCCGAAACCGCGCGTATTCACGAGCGGGCAGGCTTCGACCGCGTACTGATCGGGTATTTCTCCGATGCGCCGGACGGGTTTCTGGTAGGGGCGCACGCGGCCTCGGTAACCGAACGGCTGGGGTTCCTGCTGGCCCATCGACCGGGGTTCGTGGCCCCGCCGGTCGCCGCCCGCAAGCTGGCGACTCTTGATCAGCTCAGCGACGACCGTTTGGCGGTGCACATCATTACCGGCGGCAGCGATGCCGATCAGGCCAAAGACGGCGACTGGATCGACCACGACGCCCGCTATCGCCGCTCCGCAGAGTACATCTCCCTATTGCGTCGTACCTGGACCGAGCCGGGGGCGTTCGACCATGCGGGCGAGTTCTACCGGACCCGCGGGACCTATGCGGAAATTCGCTGCCGACAGCAGCCGCATATCCCGATTTACGGTGGTGGCGGCTCCGACGCGGCGATCCGGGCACTGGCCCCACATGTCGACGTGTTCATGCTGTGGGGCGAACCGCTGAAGGATACGGCACGGTTTATGGATCGCGTGCGCCAGGAGGCCGCACTCTCCGGCCGCAACCCGACCTTCAGTCTTTCAACCCGCCCGATCCTCGCAGCAACCGAGGGCAAAGCCTGGGACCGGGCCAGGGCCATTCTCCACCAGGTGCTGATCAATCGCGGCGGCGTACTCGCGCCAAAGCGCCAGAATGTCGGCTCCCAACGGCTCCTGCAGGCGGCCGCGGAAGCCGAGGTGCACGACACCTGCCTGTGGACATCGCTCGCCGTCGCGACGGGGGCTCAGGGCAACTCGACGGCGCTGGTGGGCACCCCCGAGACGGTCGCGAAGGCGATGCTCGAATACTATAAGCTCGGCGCCACCAGTCTCTTGATCCGCGGTTACGATCCGCGGCCGGACGCCGTCGAATATGGCGAAGAACTGATCCCGCGCCTGCGCAAGCTGGTGGCGGACTATGACGCCGCGAGTGACACCGCCAGTGTGAAATTTCGTTAAGGCCGACCGGGCTGCAACGAGGCTCATTTAATGTCGGCGTTATGCCGCTATCGCGTGTCGGCAGCGCAGAATCCGGCGTTGCAGCCCGATCGGTGCCGGTATTCAATCCCGGCCCGGTCGAGGATGGGAAGGACGAGAGATGCTTCAGATCCGCCAAATGGCCCCACAGATTGGCGTCGAGATCACCGGCGTCGACGTCAAGACGATGGACGAGGCAACCTGGACCACGATTTACCAGGCTTGGCTCGACCACAACGTGATGGTCGTGCGTGACCAGGAGCTGACAATCCCCGACTTTATCGCCTACAGCGAGCGCTTTGGGCCGGTGGCGCCGCACCCATCAAAATCGACGCGTCACCCGGACCATCCCGAGATCACGATGCTCGGGATCAACAAGCTCGACGCCGAAGGCAAGTTGCGCGAAGAGATCTATCGGCGCGGCGCCGAGGGCTGGCACACTGATGGCGCCTATAACCCGGCGCCGTTCAAGGCGACACAGCTTTACGCGCTGGCGGTGCCGAGCCGCGGCGGCAACACGCTGTTCGCCAACGCTTATGCCGCCTATGCGACGCTGCCGCAGCGGCTGAAGGACAGGTTGGACGGGGTTGTCGGCGCCTTTTCCTATGGCGGGAGGCGGGGCAAAGCCAAGCTCCTCAATCCGGAAGACCAGTATTGGAAGCCGGTGTTTCACCCGATCGTCCGCACCCACCCCGAAACGGGGCGCAGGGCGTTGTATTTTGATCCGGGAAAGATCTGCTACTTCGTCGGAGTCGACGGCGAGGAAGGCGACGAGCTGATCGCAGAATTGCGCGAACGCATGGTGGTACCCGATGCCGAATACCATCATGTCTGGCGCAAGGGCGACATCGTGATCTGGGACAACCGCTGCTCGTACCACAAGGCTGCCGGCGACTATCCGCCCGAAGAAGACCGCATCCATTGGCGCGTCTCGATCAACGACTTCGGGGTCGAGGTGCCGGACGAGGCGAGCGAATAGGCGAGCGCCGCGAGCATCACCGAGCACCTATCGCTTTCCGCGGGGTTGGTTGCATCGTATTCGGTTGCGTACGCCTCGCCGAAGCGGAAGATTAGGTCCTTCTATCTGTATTTAGCAGGAATGTCGGTTCGACATGACGCAGGCGAGTTACGCCCACGGTGCGAGCGAGGCGCCGTTCATCGGCGATACGATCGGCGTCTTTTTCGACCGCATCGCCGAACGCTTTGCCAAGCGTGATGCTCTGATCGTCAGGCATCAGCAGGTCCGCTGGACATACCGTGAGCTGAAGGAACGGGTCGACACCTTTGCGGCCGGCCTGTTGGCGCTCGGCCTCAAACGCGGCGACCGCATCGGCGTGTGGTCACCGAACAATGCCGAATGGGTGATCACGCAATTTGCCACGGCAAAAGCCGGACTGATCCTCGTCAACATCAACCCAGCCTATCGCCTGACGGAGCTCGAATATGCCCTGAACAAAGCCGGCTGCGTTGCTCTGATCACCGCGACGCAGTTCAAAACCAGTAACTACATCGGCATGCTTAGTGAACTCGCCCCCGAGCTCGCCAGTTCGTCACCCGGTAATCTGCAGGCGTCACGGTTCCCTGAACTCCGGCTGGTCATCACCATCGGCGCCGATCCCGCTCACGGCACGGTTCGGTTCGAAGATGTCTCTCATCTCCCCGGTAATGCCGAGTGGAATCGCCTCGCTGCACTCGCTGAGCAGCTGCAATTCGACGATCCAATAAACATCCAGTTCACCAGCGGCACCACCGGCTTTCCCAAGGGCGCCACACTCAGCCACCATAATATCTTGAACAACGATTTGTTCATTGCCGGGGCAATGAAACTCACCGAGCATGACCGGGTCTGCATACCGGTCCCGCTGTACCATTGCTTTGGCATGGTGATCGGCAATCTCGGTTGCCTGACCCACGGGGCGGCAATGGTCTATCCGGGCGAGGGGTTTGACCCACTCGCCACTCTCGAAGCAATCGCAGAGGAACGCTGCACGGTGGTCTACGGCGTGCCGACGATGTTCATCGCCGAGATGGACCACCCCGACTTCGCGAAATTCGATCTGACCTCGCTCCGTACCGGCATGATGGCCGGGAGCCCCTGCCCGATCGAAGTCATGAAGCGAGCCTGCACTTCGATGCATCTTTCCGAAATCCTCATCGGCTACGGCATGACCGAGACAAGCCCGGCGAGCTTTGCCTCGGCGACCGATGACACGCTGGAGCGGCGGGTATCGACCGTCGGGCGGGTTCTGCCGCATGTCGAGGCCAAGGTCGTCGATGCCGAAGGCAGGATCGTGCAGCGTGGCACGGCCGGCGAATTGCTGACGCGCGGTTACCTGGTGATGCTCGGTTATTGGAACGACGAGGAGAAGACCCGCGAGGCGATCGACGCGGCCGGGTGGATGCATACCGGCGACCTTGCGACGATCGACGCCGAGGGTTACTGCAACATCGTCGGGCGGATCAAGGACATGGTGATCCGTGGCGGCGAGAACGTTTATCCGCGCGAGATCGAGGAGTTCCTCTACCGCCATCCCAAGATCCAAGACGTGCAGGTAATCGGGATCCCCGACCCGCGATACGGCGAAGAACTTTGTGCCTGGGTGCGCCTGCGCGATGGCGAGAGCGCGACGGTGGAGGAGATCCGCGCTTTCTGCCGGGGCCAGATCGCCCATTACAAAGTGCCGCGCTACGTCAAATTCGTCGACGGCTTCCCGATGACCGTGACCGGCAAGATCCAGAAGTTCCTGATGCGCCAGCAGATGATCGACGAGCTGAGCTTGAGCGTGCGGGAGACCGCGTGATGACTGGGATCGCCCCCGTGGGGCTCATATGATCTCGGTGCCGCGCCCGCAACCGGTGTGGATTGCGCACTAAAAGAGCAAAACCTGGATCGCGTTCGCCCAAGCGATCACGGCTCTGCACATACCGGCCAGGCGGTTAGGGGCTCCGCGTACAATCCGACCGGATCAATTTTGGGCCAACAAAATGATCGGCAGCACCGTCTATCATTCAGCACACCGCGGTATCAGCAAACTCAAAAGACCGGGCCAGCTGGATCAGGAAGCACGGCGCGCGTAACCCGGTTTGTATCGCGCCCACGGCGTCATTTCGAGCCCTCCGTCCATCATCTTGCGCAACGTGTACCTGCCGCGCGAAAGGCGGGAGCGGACGGTGCCGACCGGAATGTCAAGAATGCTCGCGACCTCTTCGTAATGCATCCCTTCGAGGCCGACCAGCAAGATCACTTGCCGCTGCCCCTCAGGCAATCCAGCGATCGCCCGCTCCAGATCG
>Ga0306926_10001481_pt1 | contig 23387 bp, 26 predicted proteins | sample flu12Cox44000178_FD_203759 | JGI IMG/M metagenome (GOLD analysis project Ga0306926, IMG submission 203759) | Lab enrichment of tropical soil microbial communities from Luquillo Experimental Forest, Puerto Rico - flux8day.12C.oxic.44.000.178 (v2)... | ecosystem: Environmental > Terrestrial >...
TCGTCGTCGCTGCCGTGTTCGGCGCGGGTGACAAGGTGGTGGTATTGCAGGTCGTCGCGCGAACCGCAGGCGGCGCAGAATTTGAGTTTCATGTGATTACCTCATCTCAAGGCGCTTCATCGCCCGCATGACGGTCATGGCGTTCCACGTCGATCCGCCGCGCGGGGTTGTGATCCCACGCTTGGTGAGTTCAGCGGCGATCGTCCCGTAGGACCGGCCGCGAAGCTCGGTCAGGATCGGCTGCAGATCGGTGTCGCGAGCCGCGACCGCTGCATCGCGCGCCGCGTTGAGGCCGGGGTTGCCCAGCTTGACGCCGCGCGCCTTGGCGGCGGCCAGGCCCTCTCGGGTGAGCCTTGCGTGGTTGATGTGCCCGCGGGACCCGTGGGCGCGGGCATGGCAGGGACGGCAAAGCCAAACCGTCAAATCGTCGGGGCAACCGTCCGATCTGAGGTACAGATGGTGCGCTTCGACGCTTTCGCGTGCGCCGCACGCCGCGCAGATCGGGGGACCGTAAGTCATGATCGCAGCCCGAGGCGCTGTAGCGTTCGCATGACTGTCATGGGGCTCCACGCCGATCCGCCCCGCGGGCATTCGACCCCACGCTTGGTGAGTTCGGCGGCGATCGTTCGATAGGATGCGTTGCACAATTCTGCTAGAATTGGCTGCAAATTGGCGTCGCGTTCGGCCGCCGCGGCCTTGTTGGCGTCAGCGACCTTTCGATTGCCGAGCTTGACGCCGCGCGCCTTGGCCGCCGCTAGCGCGTCCTTGGTGCGCTGCGAAATCAGCGCGCGTTCCTTCTCGGCCAGCGCCGCATAGATGTGCAGCATGAATGGATCGACGCTTGGTCCGAAAGCCGCGACGATGAACGGCACCTTCTGCGCCATCAGGCCGGAAATGAAATGCACGTCGCGCGACAGGCGGTCGAGCTTGGCCACGACGATTGGGGCCTTGAGCTTCTTGGCCACTTTGAGCGCCTCGGTGAGTTTCGGCCGCCGGTCGAGCGCGTCCGAGCCCTTGCCGGTCTCGACCTCCTCGAACTCGCCGACGATCTCGAAGTTTTCAGCGGCGGCGAAGTTCTCGACGGCCTTGCGCTGCGCCTCAAGCCCGAGGCCCGATCGGCCCTGCCCTTGTGTGGAGACTCGGTAGTAAGCGATGATCGGGGCGGGCATTGGCTTCGTCCTGTTTGTGTATCGTCTGTATCAGCGTTTATATGGTACACCCGAGGCCAAAGTCAATCGTTTCGTGGTCATGGTTCGCCAACCCACTAAAGCGCTCGCCATTAAAAGCGGCCTCTTCAACCTCCGTTCCCTGGCGGGGATGGTCGCCGAGGAGCGCGACTCCGCGATCTTCTCGCGTAACGCGGGCGACATCGCCCGCTGGGCGAAAGCCGTCCTCGATGGAGGTCTGGAGCTGCCGGCCGAGATTCTTCACCATCGTCACGCCTGGACGAGCTGCACGGACGGTCAGACCGAGCTTCGCGTCCGTGAGGCCGCGGCTGCGGCCCGCCGAAGCCGTCGAGGGATTTAGACCACCCGGGCGCGCGCTGGACGGTCCAAGCGGGCAGCCTATGCGTCCAGGGTCGCGTCGCCTGGCCAGCCTGGCCGACGCCCGGGGCGAAGGGGGAGCAGGGGCGCCCCCCGGAGGGCCGACCCCCACCCCCTGGCCGGGGTCGAAGCGCGCTGCGAGTTCTCGGCCGGCGTCCCCACAAAATTTCCAAATTTATTAACTTTGCCTCTCCCACAAAATTTCCAAATTTATTAGCTTTCCCTCTTTCACGAGCGCGTCGAAAGCCGGTTTTTTCTTCGCGTGCTGTCCCTGGTGCTGTCCCGCGTCAAAGGCAATGTTTTCGGCTTCGACCCAGGACCGCGTCATTCGATTGATTTTGCTTGAGAAACCTTGGCTCCCCGAGCAGGACTCGAACCTGCGACCATTCGATTAACAGGCGTATGACCCGGGCATCGCCAACGGATCGCGACGCATCGGACAGCACCGTGTCTCTTGCAATTCTGGGTGTCTTAGCGGATATACGGGGAGTGGTGAGCATCGCAGCACATCAATAACGGTGCTGTCCCACGTGCTGTCCCAGGAAACACGGGAATGGTTGCGATGAAGACGAAAGAGGCCCTGACCGAAGCCGGGGCGAAGGACTTCGTCGAGGGCGGATTGCCCGAGGGCAAATCCGCCGCGATCCTCTGGTCGAGCGCGCTCAAGGGATTCGGGCTCAGGCTCCGCAAAGGCGGGGCGGCCTCCTGGGTCGTCTACTATCGCCCGAGCGGCGTCGGGCGGAGGGAAAGCGCCCGCACGGTCACTTTGGGGGCCTACGGGAAGGTCGCGCTCAGGGACGCGTCGATCGCCGCAAGGAAAATCTTTGGCCGGATCGCCGACGACCAGGACCCTGCCGCCCAGCGCCGCGAGGAACGCACCCGCGAGAGGCGTCGGCTCGACAAGGCGCTGGACGGATACGAGCACGCCTTGATCCGCCGGAAGATTGTCGGGCCAAAGCCGATCATGTCCACGCTGCGCCGGGGACTCGCGCCGCTCATGGCCCGCGAGGTCGACAAGCTCGGCAGGGCGGACATCGTGAAGCGGATCGACGGCCTCGAGGCCAAGGGCTTGCCCGGTGCGGCAAACGACCTGCGCAAGCACTCGCGCTCGTTTCTGGAGTGGGCCGTAGGGCAGGGGCTTGCGCCCTTCAACGTCATGGCGGGGCTGCGGAGGCCGCGCGCGTCGCGCGCCGAGCGCCTCGAGGAAGAGCGCGCCGGACAGGCGTTGAGCGACGAAGAGATCAAGGCGTTGTGGATGTCGTGCGACGCGCTCGGCGCGCTTGGCGGATTGATCCGCCTCGGCCTCGTGACCGGGCTGAGGCGGGCCGAACTGGCGTCCTTGCGCTGGACACGGATCCTGGACGAGCGGATCGTGATCGAGGCGCACGGCGCCAAGACCGGCGTCCGTCACGAGGTTCCGGTCACGCCCGCCGCGCGGGCGGTGCTCACGCGCGCGCCGCGTGACACGTCGGGTCTCGTGTTTCCCGGCCGCGGCGGCGCGGCGATGAGCGGTTGGACGCAGCTCATGGCGAAAGCGGTGAGGACGTCGGGCGTCGACTTCAGGCTCCATGACCTGCGACGCACCGTCCGCACGTTGATGTCGCGTTTGGGCGTCGCCGAGGATGTCGCCGAGCTCGCCATTGGACACGTTCGGAAAGGCCTGGTCGGACTCTACAACAGGGACGAGGCGTGGGCGGCGCGGGTCGACGCCTTCGGGCGCGTCTCGGCGCATATCGCCGGGATTGTCGCGTCCACGGAGCATCTGAAAGGCGCAGCGGAAGGCGAAGCAGGGACCGTTGTGTCCCTCCCGGCAGCACGACGGGCTTGAACGTCGTCAAACACACCTGTATGAATATTAGTTGGCCGGCCAAAGCCCACCGAAACGGCGCCGTGACGGGCCTTACGCCCGACGCCTGCGGCGTTTTTGAAACGGGAGCGCTTGTGGTCGATGAAAAAATCCGTGAGGGCGCGCCGGGCCCGCGCAAATCCGCCGGAGGCCGACGGACGCATGAACGTCCTGACGGGCTTCTCGAAGTTCGACGACGACATTTTCCTGACCGAAACCGAAGCGGGGCGCGTCGTCGGCATTTCGCCCTACACGCTCAAGCGATGGCGGCTCGAAGAAAAAGGCAAGGGGCCTCGCGCGGTCAACATTCACGGCTGCATCCGGTATCGGACAGGGGACATCAGGGAATGGAAGGCCGGCCTTCCGGAAGCGAAGCGCGCGACGGTCGATGACGGGCAAGCGCAGGTCGCGAGCCGCTGATGAACGCAGCCGCCAAAGTCGTACATGTACGACTTTCCGCGATCCGGCCCTGCCCGGAGAACAACGACGTCTACGGAGGCCTGTCGCTGTCCGATCCGGACGTCGCCGATCTCTTGGCCTCGATCCGCGCGAACGGGCTTCTGGAACCCCTCCGGATATCCGCCGACGATTACATCGTCTCCGGGCACCGGCGCCGCTTCTGCGCCTGCCTGGCGGGCCTGGAGACGGTCCCCGCCATCCGTGACCCGATCTCTTACGCAAACGACCGCGAGGCGTTCCTGCGCCTGCTGATCGAGGCCAATTCGCAGCGGAAGAAAACCCCCGGCATGCTGCTCAGGGAGGCGGTCATGAAGATCGACCCCGAGCAGGCTGTCGATGAGCTTCGCCAGGAGCAGCAATCCGCGGCGGATGAGCGGCGGTTCGGAGACAGCGAATGGGTCGACGCCAAGAATGTCCGGGGCCGGCGGAAAATCTCCCCCGCCAGCATGCCTTTCCTCGAGGCGGCGCTGCGCGTCATCGAAGAGCACGAAGAGTTCTGGCCGCTGTCGGTGCGCCAGATCCATTATCGTCTGCTGGGTCCGGATGCGCCGCTCAAGCATGCGGCGAAACCCGACTCCACCTACTCGAACGACGCGAAAAGCTACCGGACGCTGTGCGACCTGCTGGCGCGCGGGCGCGTCGAGGGTCGCATCCCGTGGCAGGCGATTGACGACGAGACTCGGCCAGAGATGCTGAGCGACCATTTCTGGAACACCAGGCAGTTTTTCGAGAGTGAAATCTCAAATTTTCTCCGCGGCTACACCCGCAATCGCCAGCAGTCGCAGCCGAACCATATCGAGATCATCGCCGAGAAGTTGACGGCGAAAACGATCCTGGAGTCGGTCGCCGCGCGCTACAGCGTTCCGCTGACCATCAACCGCGGCATGAGCGGGCCGACGGTGAAAAAGAAGGTCGCCGACAGGTTTTGGCGATCGGGCAAGGAACGCCTGATCTTGCTGGTCGTGTCCGATCTCGATCCCGCCGGCGACGCAATCGCACAGGACATTCGCGACGCGTTCGAGCGGGACTTCGGCGTCGACGAGGATCACATCGAAACCCGCAAGGTGGCGCTCACCATCGATCAGGTGGACGATCTGGCGCTCGACCCCTCGATGGAAGCCAAGGAGAGCTCGCCGACCTACAGCGCGTTTGTCGACCGGTAAAGGACGCCGTCGCCATCAAGGCGGCCAAAAATCTGATCGTCGAGTTCCTGAAGCGGCAGGGCCTCGGTTGACCGGCGCGGGCGCGTTAGGGCGCCGCGTAAATTTCTACTTGCGACCTAAGCAACGCTTAGATCGCACCTTGCGATCTTAGACGGCGGGCCCTATGTTGTTGCAGCCCGGAGCGCCGTTGGAGCGACGCTCCGGGCCTAACCATCAACGGACGTAGGAGGTCCATCGATGGCTAACCACCAGCATGCTATCCTTTTGCCTCAAGCCCTCAACCTCGCCGTCGCCGACGACGTCGCGATCGAGGAGGGCGAGGAGGCCGCCGGCCGTCTCGTGCGCGGCCAGAGCCTGACCGACCAATTGAAAGTCGCCCGCGCCCTCATGGTCGGGCGCCGTGCGGCCCTCGCCGAGAGCGGGGCCAACCATCCCGAGGGCAAGCCCTATTTCGTGGCGTTCAATCGCTGGTTGGCGCGCCATCCGAAGCTCGCCGCCATCTTGCCCGACAACAGGGCGGCCGGATTGTGGTGCGTCGAGCCGGAGAACTGGCCGAAGGTCCAGGCGGCGCTGGAGCGGCTCACGGACCAGGAGCGCCAGCGGGCGACGCTGCGCGGGCTGCGCAAGCGAATTGAGCCCAAGCCTGCGCCATCTCCTCGCCCAGCGGCCCGGCCGGCAAGCGCGCAGGAGCCCGGCCAGGACAAAGCCGAAGACATCGCCGCCGCGCTTGACAAGCTCCGACGCGAGCACGCCAAGGCGATCGAGGAGCTAAAAGCGGCTCACGCCAAAGCGATCGGGGAAGAGCGGCGCTTCGCGGTTGGTGAGTTTTACCGGGGGGTCGAGGCCGGCATGAAGAACGCCAATTCCGTGGTAATCGAGGAGAACCGGCGGCTCAAAGGGAAGCTGCACGAGGATGTCGTCGCAAAACTGGCCGAAAGGTTCACCGCACGCGGCGAGACCAAGCCGACCGAACAGGACGTCGCCAACGCCGCGATGGGCAAGTGGCCGAAGTTCGATCGCGTCAAAATGCCGCTGTTCACCGAGAGGGAAATCGCTCAACTGCGCAAAGCGCTCCACCCGGATGGCAAGCCGCCCGCGCTGCAGAAGGTGTTCACGGATGCGTCGGCCCTGTTCAATGACCGCGCCGAAAAGCTAGTCAAGTCGGCCAAGCGGGGGCGTTGACGATGGCCATACTGCATAACGCGAGCGCAAGAAGGACGAGAGTCTTGTCGCGACGCTCGTCCAGCTATCGCGCCGTTCGCCTGCGACGGTTGCGCGGCGGGGTAAGCCAGTGAATCCGCTCGCGGTCCCGCCGGGGAAAGCGCGGCGCTGGCGGGCGTGGGGTCCCGTGTCGCGCCAGCGTTTTGCGGTGGCCGAAAGCTTGGCGTTGACGATCTATCCATGGGAGCGGCTCGATTTCGAACTCGAGATGGTCGACGCGGTCGCCGGCTTCTCGCCTGAGACGGCCGCGCGCCTTCCGCGAGCGCTCTTGTGGGCAGTAGCCCAATTCTACGGGGATACCGGCGCCGAGATGTTCGACGTGCTTTATCCCGACATCTTCCAGCCCCTTCAAAACGACGAATGGCTGGGGATTCTCTCCAGCGTCCCGTTGACGTTGGACGACGTCACGCTGGGCCGGTTGATCGGCATGTGCGAGATGACGCGGCGCGTCGTCTCGAATGAAACCGCCGAAGAGCGAGCAGAATTCCGCCGCGAGCTCATCGACGCAGCCAAGGGGACGAAGCCCATGTGGGCCGACTGGATCGAGGGCGCGCGTAAGCAGGAAGACGGCCTAAACTTAATCAACATCGCCCCCGGATGGTTTCGGGTCGAAGATCCGCGCGCAACGGCTGCGTTGGAGCGCGTATTGAGGCGTAACCGGCGCTGTCGTCGGCGTCGCCAGAATTGACCTCCAGCACGCGCTCGTTGCGCCTGCTGAAGATGGTTGTCCTTGACAACCTTGTTTTTTAACCTATCGTCTCACCTCCGCCGCCCCCGCCCACGCCACCGCCGCCGCCTACGCCGTCGCCCGCGCCATCGCCGTCGCCAACGCCGCCGCCATCGCCGTCGCCGACGCCACCGATTGGATCGAGGATGTGCGCAAACGGGAGACTCGTCGATACCTACGCCGGCTTTGCCGTCGAAGATTTGAGCCTGCGTGGTTAGGCGCGCTGCACACCGGAGTCTCACCGCTAACGTATCCTAATCCGACCACCGCAAGGTCCGGGTGCGCGACCGGCGAGTGGGCGAGATGGACGCGGAGATCGCGGAGTTGCGGACGAGAGTCGACGAGGCGGAGCGCGCCTATGCCCGGGTCAAGCTGGACATGGACAGGAAGCGCAGCGGTCCAAAGCGCAGGCGCTGACGCAAGTGATCGCACGCCTCCAGCGTCTCTATCCCCCGCCCTGGCTGCCGCTGCTCCGCCGTTGGCATGTGTCCCCCTGTCGATGAGAGCGATTAACCTCTTGCCTATCCCAACGCGAGCAGCTATATCACGTGTTGAAGCCGACCAAAGCTGACATTCGCCTGGAAAGACGTCGAAAGGATCGCGAGTCTGTTTGGGAGGTCTGAAGGTGGATCGCAGCAAGACGGCCGGTAAGGCCGAACGCCGGAAGGCCGAGAGCCTGGTTCGCGTGAGACGCGAGTTCGACGGCTATTCTTCGAGCATTCGATTAAACGAACCGGAGACGGCGGCCGTCCTGGGGCTGTCTCCTGCAACCTTGAAATCCTGGCGGCTGAACAAGCCCGGACGAGGGCCGGTAGCGGTAAAAACGCACTATTCTATTTTTTACACGGCGCAGTCGATTCGCGAGTACCAGGCCCGCGCCAACCCCGCTTAATCCGACCGCGCCGACGGAGAAGCCCCTCCAGCCAGCGCGGTCGAAGGCTCTGAAGGCCTGGCCTCCGAAGCCGTCACCTTCTTAGCATCGCGCGCCTCTGAAAAGCTTCTACGTCGTCTGCGGCTCCTCTCACAAAACGGAGCGCACGAAGATGACTTTTGCAATCGAAACGAAGCCGATGGCCGGGCCCGTTCACGATCCGCGATCGGGCGAAGGGAGATTCACTTCCTCATCGGTCAGCACGTAATAGACGATCATCACGATAAAATGACCCTCAACTGGGTGCTTCACTTTGAGCGCTCCCAGCCGAGTTGAGCCATGCCTGCCAGTCCCAGCCCGTCCGACACGGCGGGTTGCGGCGGGCGGACAATGGTGTCCGTTCGGCAAAAAGAAAGGCCCGCGGGAAAGCGGGCCGAGGAGACAGCTCAACATGACTTACATCAATCAGGACGGCGTCGTCGAGCCGAAGAAGCCGACCGCGAAGCTTCGCTCCTCCGTCTCCACGGCAGCGGTGACGCTCGTGTCGCGCACCATTGAGACGCCGGACAAGGCCGAGACCGACGACCACGCAGCGGCCGAGCTCATCAACCGGCTGGTCGAGGACGCCAAGACCCGCGGCGTGTTCACCGTGACCATGAACGTGACCGCGCCGATCGCCCGCTCGCTCATGACCAGGAACAAGGTCAACCGCGACATCCAATTGTGGGAGGCGATGAGGTTCAAAACCATCATCTTGAGCGGCCGCTGGCAGAACAACGCGCAGGGCCTCGTTGTCGGCGCGGACGGCTCGCTGCTCACCGGCCAACACCGTTGTCTCGGCCTGATCGAGGCCGACGCCGAAAGGCCCGGCGTGAGCATCGAGGTGATGATCACCTTCGGGGTGCCGCCCGAGTATCGCCTGACCATGGATGTCGGCGTCGCCCGCTCGCTCTCCGACCTGTGTAAAATGGTCGGGTTGAAGGAGCCCAAGCGGGTCGCGACGCTCGCCACCTACATCTGGCGCTACGACGCCTTCGGCGCGATCAAGTCGCCGGGACCGCTCTTCAACGCGGACGAGAACGTCGTTCGCGAGGTCGCCGAGGCCAAGTGCAAGGAGATCGGCGCGGCGCTCCACTATGTCGATGACGCTGCGTTTCCCCGCCGTCCGCCGCTGGCGTTCGTATACTACCGGATGATGAAGGTCTGCGCCGAGGCGACAGCCGGTGATGCGCGGTTCGTCGAATCGAACATGACTTCCTACCTCGACAAGGTGGGCAAGGGCCTCGGGCTCGCGAAGGGCTCTATCGAAATGAGAATCAGGAACAAGTTCATCGCGGTCAAGGCCAAGGAAATCCCCAACTACTGGCGGACGGCGGAGCTTCTCATTCGAGGCTGGAACGCCATCCACGGCAACAAGAGTATCAGGTCGGTGATGGCGCGTGGCGGCAAGTTGCCCGAGATCATGGTCTAGGGGAGGACGCCGAAATGGAGTCCGACGACAAGAAGACTTACCACACCAAGCGAGGGGCGTACTGGAGTTCGTACACGCCCGAGCAGCGCGCCGCCTATAGGGCCAAGATCAAGGCGACGCGGCTCGCCATGACGCCGGAGCAGAAAGCCGCTCGCGCCGCCAAGATCAAGGAGACCTACAAGAACATGCCCTTGGAGAAGAGGGCGGCGTCATCGGCGAAGCGCAGCGCGGCGATGACCCCGGAGAGGCGCGCAGCCGCCGCCGTCACCCTTACTGCCTATCTCAACTCGTTGACGTCCGAACAACGCTCCGTCAATGCCAAGAAGGCCTTCGCCGCGCGCAAAAAGCACAAACCCGCATCCGAGCGCCGCGACCGCATCCGGCGCAATCGCGCCGAGCGGCGCGCCAAGAAGCTCGCCGTGCTGAGCCAGATGACCCACGAACAGCGCATGGAGTCGGCTCGGCGCAACGAGAAACGGCGCGAGGAGGCAGCCAAGCGGCGCTTCCTCAAGAAGCTCAGTCCCTCGACGGCCAAGTGGCTCAACGAACGGTTCGAGGCCGGCGACATCCAGGCGCCTTCGGCAATTCGCCCCTGCTCGGAAACGGCCTTGGCAGTCCTGCAAGACCGCCAAAGCCTCGGTGAGCGGCCCGAATGCCGGTAGAGCAGCAGCAAGTCGTCGGAATGGTGGTGATCCGCAAGTTCGAGAACGGTGCCGGGAGGCCGCTGGAGGTCAATTCCAGCGGCGCCTTTTTTGTCTACCGGCGACGCCCGCCGGCCGGTGGGCGGCAAGCCGCCCGAGATCATGGTCTAGTCGAGGAGCATGGCGATGGAGAGCGCCGGTCGCCAGGAAAGGAGAGATCGACATGGTGAACGAAGCAGTCGCCCTTGTGAGCGCGCAGGGTATCGCCCGATGGCTCGAGGTTTCGGCCGGTGCGGGACAGGAAGCGCTTCTTGCCGAAGCCGCCGCACTCGATACGGACGGTTATGAACGTCAACGCAAGTTCATTGCAAAGGCTTTAAGGTGGCGCCTGCCTGCTCTTGATGTCGAGTGTGATCGGCGGCGGAACGACTGGGCGCGGTGGTCGGCATCCTGGCCGCCTTCGCGTACCGGAATTTTAGGCGGGGAGCTGAGCGCGCGCCCCAGTCTCCCGAGGCCGGCATGTCGGGCATTCAGGTTCCTTTGGCAATTCTCCCCTACTCGGCCGACGGATGGCGGCTAACGGGGAATTGCGGAGATTCTGGCGCGCCTATGCGCGGGTCAAGCCGACGCCCACGCGCGAGAGTTGTTCGCATGAGCCTCGTCACCAGCACAACGAAGGAGAACATGATGTCTGACGGCGGCAACGGCTTCCTGTTCGACGATGGGCGGGGCTTCGTCCCGGCGAAGCTGGTCGACGGCCAGGCCAAGGACAACCCGGACGTGTACGACGACGTTGCAAGCTTGATTGGCGACTACGGCTACTGCCAATCGCAAGCAAACGGCCTTTTCAGCTGCTACGTCTGGCATGACGGAAAAGTCGTCGGCATCGCCCAGAAGCCAATCGCGGGGCGGCAATGACCTTGCTAGAGGGCGAGGCGCGGCGGAACGCCCAGGCGACCATCAAGGCCTGTCATTACGCCCATTCGGTGCCATCCGGAAAATCCTATTACATCGCCCACGAAGAAGCCCTCGTGGTCTGGAGCCTGCCGGCGAACTACATGGCGCGCCGCCACTTCCTTCCCGGCGTCGAAGATCCGCGCGTCTTCGAGCTTACCCGCCTTTGGGCTCCTGACGGGCACGACCGCAATCTACTGACGCAAGCGATCGCGAGCGCGGTCGCGGTGCTCAAGCGGGTCGAGCCCGATGTTGATCTGGTCGTGAGCTACGCCGACCCGAGTGCGGGGCATTCAGGCTTCGTCTACCGCGCTGCATCCTGGATTCCAGCTGGACGATCCGAGGAGGTCCGCGCATGGCGCCGCGCGGACGGAACAGGGCCGGTCCTGCCCCGGCGAGCATTCCATTCCGGGCCGACGCACATCAACAAGTCCGAGATCGAAACCCTCGGCTATGTGCAGCTTAAGCTCGAAGGAAAGTATCGTTTCGTGCGTCCGCTTTCGAGACGAGCAAAACGAGTGTGGCGACAATGAGCAAACGATCCGCTCGCATTCACGCCGTAGAGACCAGGGCCCAGAAGCCAATCACGGGGCGGCAATGACCGGCGTCCGGTCCCTTGTCGCCGCCGCGGCCCCCGAAGCTCTTGTCGAGCTTGAGCGCTTATTTTATGCAGCAGGGCGTGGTCGAATCCGAACTAATACAGCTATCCAGGGAACTGATCCGCTTGACGGACGGGATCGCGGGCGTGCGCGAGAAGATGAAAAAGTTGTTGCTCAACGGCGCGGGAGACCCGCCGGATCGCCCTATTGTCCGCCGGGCGCACAAGCCCGGCAAGCTCATGGCGGCGCGGGAGGCGGACCGGCGGACGCTGGCCCTGATCCAGGAGCAGCCGGGCCTCAACAATGCGGCGATCGCCAGGGCGATGGGCGAGCCGGCGACTTCGGCCAGGAACCGGCTCACGCGGCTGCAACGGCAAGGACTGATCGCCCGGGCCAGCGACGGCGCGTGGTCGGCGGGGCCGACTTCGGCCTGAGCGACGGCGGCCCCTTGCCGTGCGGCTCCTACGATGCGTGGATCACGCCGTTGGCGGCCGGAACCTATCGCCTGCCGCCGCCGATCGCCGAGCGACACGCCGCTCGCGGCCGGCCCAGCCTCGATGACGACGCCTGATGGCTCAGGAGGCGTCGCAGCGGTCGCGCAGGCGGGCAGGAGAATGATTCATCGCCGACGAAGCTGACTTTTGTCGCCGTTAGAGGGAACCTCCGGGGTGATCCCTCTAACCACCCGGCGCAAACTCTTCGTTACAACCGAACCGGAGAAGGCAAATGCCCGAGCCAACCCGCCCCTCATTCATCAGGCCGATCGAAGCGGCCAACGAGCCCTTGAGCCCCCTGCGGCCGCTGGTCGAGCGGTACGGGCCGGACGCCGTAGTGCGAGCGATCGACGCCGGCCTCGAAGTCTTCGACGCAGGTCGCGTTCTCATGGCCCATCACGGCGCTTTCCGAGTCATCAACGACTTGTTCTCGCAGGCCTGGAGGTCGAATGATCCCTGCGGGTGAACAACCAGGAGCCGATAGTGGCCAAGATCAAGCCGCGGCCTGCGCGCTATGCCGGCTTGGCGACGGCGCCATGCGGGCGCTGTTGAAGACCGCCTTCGCGCCGCCGCTGTTCCGGCGTCCACACTCGAATCGCTGGATCGGTTACGAAGGTGAAATTGTCGATTGGCTCGAGTCCAATCGCAAGCCGCCGTCATGAGCTGCAAGCCCGCCAGGCTGACGGCGCACCCGTTCGCCGGGATCATGCCGCTTCTCGAGGGCGAACCATTCGACGAGCTGGTCGCCGACATCCGGGCGAACGGACTGATCGAGCCGATCACGGTCTACGAGGGCATGATTCTCGACGGGCGGAATCGTTACCGCGCGTGCGAAGCCGCGGGCGTCGAGCCGCATTTCCTCGAGTACAACGGCGACGATCCATTGAGCTTCGTGCTGTCGCAGAACGTCCATCGCCGGCATCTCGACGAGTCGCAGCGGTCTTTAATCGCATCACGCCTCGCCAACATGCGACAGGGCGAACGCACCGATCTCCAACCTTCCGCAAATCTGCGGAAGGTCTCGCAGGCTGAAGCGGCGAAGCGGCTGAACGTATCGGAGCGCAGCGTGACCTTCGCCGCTTTCGTCGAGAAAGAAGCTACGCCCGAGCTCATCCATGCCGTCGGCCAAGGCAAGATCGCCGTGTCGGCGGCGGCGGGGCTCGCCAACGCTTCCGAGGCGCTCCAGCGCGAAGCCGTCGCCGACCCCGACCGCGCCCATGTCCTCGTGAAGCAGGAGCGGCGCGCGCGGCGCGAGTCCGAGCTCGGGACGAAGCAACAGTCGTTACCCACGAAGCAATACGGCGTGGTCTACGCCGACCCGCCGTGGCGGTTCGAGCCCTATAGCCGAAACACCGGCATGGACCGGGCGGCGGACAATCATTTCCCGACGATGACGCTGGACGCCATCAAGGCGCTGGACGTCGCATCCATCACCGCTCCCGACGCCGTGCTGTTCTTGTGGGCCACCACGCCCATGCTGGACGACGCGCGAGCGACGATGGCGGAGTGGGGCTTCGTCTACAAGACGGCGCTCGTTTGGGCGAAGGACCGCGCCGGCACGGGTTACTGGCTCCGCAACCGTTGTGAGCTGCTGCTGGTCGGGACCAGAGGGGACATCCCCGCGCCAGCGCCTGGAACGCAGCCGGAAAACCTGATCGAGGCCCCGGTCGCCGCGCACTCGGCCAAGCCGGCGGTGTTCGCCGAAATGATCGAACGGCTCTTCCCGACCTTGCCGAGAATCGAGTTGTTCGCCCGCGGGAAGGCGAGGCCGGGTTGGGACGTCTGGGGTTTCGAGGCGGAGGCGTCGCCGCTGGCGGCCTTCGGCGGCCGGGAGGTCAAGTGATGCCTGCCGATGACGATGGCCAGCCAGCGGGGCGACTGTGAGGCCGGAACGACGCACGACGGCGAAAGCTGCGCGATCGCGGAAAGCGCTGGACTGACGGCGATGACCGACATCTATCCGCCGACGCCGCAACGCGAGGCCCGCGCTCACCGCGTTCAGATCGAGCGCGTCCCGCCAAAGCCCTGCTTCAATCCGAAAGGGAACACCGAGACTCGCTATCGCGCGATCCACAACGGCGAGACGCTTGGCGTGTGGCGCGACCCGGAATGCTCGGCGGCGCGGCGTCTCGTCGAGCTTGGACTAGCCGACCGCGCTGACACCCTCGAGACCTATCGCGGCGATCAGCGTTGCATGACCGGCCGAATCGGCTGGTTCGCCGACCGCAGGGCGGTCGAGGGCGGCGGCGCCGGAACGCCGCGTTTCGTCAAATGGCGCCCCCCGCCCGATTGGGCCGCCCGCTGTGCCGGGTCACGAGTAAAACCGGCCTCGGACGATCCGGCCGACCCACTGGAGCCTGATAGCCTCGAGGAGCAATTCTGATCCGTACGGATGACGATGTCCCGCCAGTGGGCGGCAGTGAGGCTCCTGACGGCGCCGGAACGACGCGCGACTGTGATGAGCCGTTGATGGCCGAGTCCCGGCGCCCCGCGACGCTTGTCGACCGCGCGGCAGACGGATGCGTTTTTGCGATCGGGGAAGCGGAGCAACGCGGGCGGCACATTTTCTGCAACCGCCCGCGAATCCCCGGACGGCGTTATTGCGCCGAGCATGACGCGCGCTGCTTCGAGCGGCCGGGCTTCACTCACGCCCAACGGGCTGCCGGCGGGGATGCGTCACGAACCAGGCGCGAGCCATGACGCCGCCGGATCAAGCGGAAATCGACGAGGCCCGGCGCGCCGTCGAGCGGCTCATCGAAACGCCCAAGGGCCGACAGGCGCTGCTGGCGCTCGATAAACGTTTCGACGCCGCCAAGCGCGACGATGCGGGCGACGACATGGTCCCCGCCGACGATCCGCGCGTGCTCGAGGTCCGGCGGTTGCTGGCGAAGCACGAGGCGTGGCGGCGGCGGTCGGAGAAACGCAACGACCTCGCGGCGGTCGCCGAGGACGCCGCGCCCATCGTCGCCGGCCTTTGCGCCTTTCTGATCGAGAGCGGCCTGTCCAGTTCCGTCCACGCCCGCGTCGTGGCGGAGGGGCTGGAGGCCGACCCGGACTGGACGGCGAAGGCGCGCGTGGGCTTCCGGGCGCTCGCGGGAGGCGCCCGCGTGCTTGTCGATCTCGGCCCGGCGCTCATGCCGCCGGCCGACGCCATGCGGCTGGCGGGCGATCTCTTCTTGATGTCGAGCGGCGACCCGCCGCTGCTCAACGAGGAAATCCCCCACGGCGGCAGGGCGTCGCGGGCCGAGCTGTTGCGGTTGGCGAAAGCCCAGGTCTCGCGGTTGGCGTATTTTGAAGCCGGACGGAAGGGAACAAACTGGCGCACGGAGCACGCCGCAATCTACCCGGGCCTCGGCGACGAGGGACGGAAGGACTGGAACCGCGAGTTGAGCAGGGGCGAACGGCGCGCGTGCCGGCGCGTCGGCGCCCTTATGGCCCGCGGCGAGCCATTGACGCCCTCGGACGAATTAGTCCGGGCGCAGGCGACGCGCGTGACGCCGGAACGCCTGCGCGCCCTCATCGTCGCCTTGCATTGAAGGGGGGGGGTATTTTCGACCCCCTCCAAATCACCCTCCCCAGGCCGTCCACGATGCGCTTATTGGGAAGCCGTCATCGATTCAAGGAGACGGCCTCATGTCCATCCATCGCGAGTCCGAATGCGCCGAGCCCCGCCGGCTCCTGCGCCTCGGGCGCTATCTCCGCGACAACGAGATCGGCTTTGAGACGTACCTTAGCAGCCTGCTGCGCGGGCTCGCCCCGCCGCCGCTCGCCATCGGCGAAAACCTCTATCTCGACCGGGTCGACGAAGCCGCTTTCCGAACGCGCCTGAAGGCCGAATCCCTGCGCCGCATGGCGGACATCGTCGACGAAGCCGGAGCGCTCGACTCGACAAAATGAAAACGCCGCCGTCAGCCGGGAGCGCTGACGGGCGGCGTGTATGCGGGCAATAGTCCTGACCAGACCGGGGCCCTATAGCACGGCGAACGGCGCGCTCCAAGGCAAGACGGTGGCGATCCAACTTGGAAGGATCGCTCGTCATGAATCTAACCTCGCGGAGCCAAAAGGCCCGGCCCGCCGCTGCAACGGCTTCAACCCGGCGCGCGCGCAAACCCGAAGGCCAGCGCGATTGGGCGCTCGAGAAGCTGCCCGAAGGCCGCCGGGTCGGCAAGCTCCCGCGCCCCGACGACCCGCGCCGGCTCGCGGCGATCGAACGCGGGCTCGACCTGCTGCTGCGCAGCTATCTCCCGGTTCGAGACGAGCCGCCCCCCTGCCCGAGCTGGGTCGAGCTGCTTCAGGACGACCTCCACAGGTATACGCGCGACGGGACGGCTACCGTCCTGTTCGGGCCCGGCGTCCAGCGCCCGCGGTTCGCCACGCCCGAGAGAGAGCTGGTCTTCGCGCTCATGGGCGAGAACCCGGCGCGGGCCGCGCTGCAGCGCGGCGTCCGCCTCCTCGGGGAGGAGATCCACCGCTTGATAGGATCGGAGGACGCGATGCGGGAGGCGCTCGAGCGGGTCGCGGCGCTCGATCCCTCCCGCGCGACCATGCGCGAGGTCGTGATGGATAAAGTTTGGACCGGGATCGGCGATTGGTGCGCTTGATGCGCCGGTGGACGAAGCGTCGGCCTTGCGCTCAGCCCTCGAGCCAACAACGCATGACTTTGGGAGCCGGCTCGGACCGACCAGGACATCGACGAGGCGATCACCGATTGCGCGGCCGTCATGGGGGAAACCCCGAGCCGTCTTTCGAGATGAGAAAGGACATCCACTGTGCAGAATTCATCAGCCGCCATCCGCGTCGATAAAGCGCAAAAACGATGCCCGCGTTGCAACAGCTGGTATCGGGTCAGCTTCGAGCGCGTCGAGCTGATCTATTGCGAGCAGAAGGACATGCCGTTCGTCAAAATGACAATCCACGCGGACGGCAGCGGCAAAACCGTCAACGACCCCGGGGAGGCGGGCGACGACGCCAATGCGCCGGGGCTGATAGCGGTGGTCACGGTCGCCTGCCCCTGCTGCAACGAGCCTTTTGTCGAGGAGAGGATGATGAGCATGATCGCGATCGAAGATTGGCTGGCGAAGCCCAAGGCCCCGCCGCCGGAGGCGTTTCTTCGGGAAGTGCTGAGCGGGTCAGCGCCCGCGGTCTACTGTATCGGCGGCGACTTCTACCTTGACGAAACCGAAGCGGATCGCTGGCTCGCCGGAACCAAGGCGACGCCATGCGTGCGCCCGAAGCCGACGTTTCCGCCCTCGATGCGACGGGCTCGTTCGATCTTCGACGTCCCGCCGGAAGAAATCGCGGCGGCTCACCGGGAGGCGCTGGACGCTCCTCCTCGGTCGCGCGCGCCGAAATTCGAGGGCACCATGAAGTAGGAACGCCGCCCTCGCACGAGACGCGAGGAGCGGCGGGTAATGAGCTGAAAAAGGAGCCGCCCGGTTTAGGGGCCGGGCGGCTCAACGGGTGTCCCGCCCCTAGCACAAAGGAGGAACGATCGTGGATAGCACATTCGAGGCGAACCGCGAAGCGGTTTTGCAGGGCGGCGCCCCCGCGGCGGCCCCGGCTGTGGAGATCATTTGGGCCTCGACCTCGCTCCTGGCGTGGGAGCGCGAGAGGCTCGGGAAGGTCTGGGCGCCGAGCGGAAAATGGCCCGTGACGATGGGAGTCAACCGCAGACGCTTCGCTTTCGAGCCGGCGCGTTATGACGATCTTCGCGATCTCGCGCAGGACATGCGGAAAAGGATCGCGAACAGCGGCTTCGCGATGATTCTCGGCCGCCCGCGCGAGGGCCTCGACCTCGCGAAGCCTCAACCGAGAAACGGCAAAAGTTTCGTGGACGCGGCGACGCGGGCCCTCGTATTGGACGTGGACGGGCTGCCGCCGCTGGACGGGGGGCCCGCGCTGGACGCGCCGGAAGCGTTCGGACAGCCGACCGTGGACGCGCTGCGGGCCCGTTTCCCGCAGGCGCTCCGCGACGCGGACATGCTCATCGTCGCAAGCCCATCGACAAGCCTGCCGGTCAGCGCCCACGGCGAGCCGGCGGCGGGGCGGGCCTATGCGCGGGTGATCCTCATGCTGTCGCGGCCCGTGGCCCTGGCGCGGCAAAGGATCATCGTGAAGGCGTTGAAAGCGCTGCCGGGGTTGGACGGCCTGGGCGACGAAATCTATTCACCTTCGCATTTCGTGTTCGTGGACAGGCCGGTCTTTCCGGCGGGAAAGCAAGACCCGGCCGACGCGCCCGTCCACGGGTCGCCCGGCGAGCGGCGCGACGTCGATGTGGACGCGCTCGTCCGGGAACTCGGCGTCGACCTGGACGCGCTGCCGAGCAAGTCCAGCAAGGGCGTGAATACTGGCGTGGACAGGCGCAATTCGGGCGGCGATCCTTCCCGCCGCGCGCTGGACGCGCCGCCCGGGCTTCGCGCCGCGATCGTGCGGCAGGTCGTGGCGGCGATTCGCAACGACCTCGACCGCGAAGATTGGATTCACTTCGCGCACGCAATCGACGGCTCGCTTCCCGGCGAGAAAGGGGAGGCGTGCGACATCTTCCTCGATTTCAGCGAGCGCTATCCAAACTCCGACCCGGAGGATGCCCGGCGCGCCTGGGACACGCGCGGAGAAGGCCGCTCGGGCTTCGGCTACTTGATGATGCTGCTCAGGAAGCAGGGGACGCCGGAGGCGGAGGCGGCTCTCGCAGCGGTCAAGGCCGGGCGGGCGGCCGAACGCGCGGCGATGTTCGCCGCCGAGATTCAGGCGGCCAATGAACAAGGGATCTTCGCCGAAGAGCAGCAGGGGCGGGCGTTGTCTGTCTTCACGGCGCTGACCGACGAGGAGATCGAGAAGGCCGGCGGCGCCGTCGGCGCATTGGCGCGGAAGATCGACACGCGGAAAGACCCCTGGACGGAATTGCGCGGCCGGCTCCGGTGGTCCGGATCGGATCTCGTCCACGCGGAGGACAAATCGACCAAATGGCTGGCGCCGGGAGTCGCGGTGATCTTCGGCGCGGGGGCTTCGACGAGTCTCCCGTCCGCCAGGCGCTACGTGACGGACCGCCACATGCGTGGCGCGGTGACGGTCGTGAACAGCGCCCCCGAGGGCGGGAAGACTGCGCTCAGCATCGCATACATGGGCGCGATCGCCGCCGAGCGGCCCGACCTTGCAGGGCTCGACAAGATCGAATTGCCGGGAGCGACGGCGATCGTCGCCGCCGACAACGAAGGCCTGCGGGAGATCGGCCTGCGCATCAGCGCCTTCAACACCCTGCACGGGCTCTCCGAAAGCGACTTCAAACATCCCGGGTTTGTCTTCCCGGAGCCGGGAGCTTTCATCGAGAAAGCGCCGGAGGGGACGTGGGTCCCGTCGAGATGGGTCCTTCAGCAGGCGCCCGTCCTGGCGCGCTTGCGCGACCAATATGATTTGGCGCTCGTGGTCGTGGACACGCTGTCCGGCGTCGCCGGCTCGGCGAACACCGCAAGCTCGGACCTGCAAGCGCTGATGGACGTGATGAAAACCATCGCGTCCGAACTCGACTGCGCGGTCGAGATCATCAACCACATCAGCAAGGGGGCGGCGAAGACCGACCCGACGTCGATGGACGCGGGCCTGGGCGCGAGGCCGCTGACCGGCGTCGCCCGCTTCATTGCAAACCTGACGAAAGAGGGCTCGGTCGTGCGCCTCACCGGATCGAAGGCGTCCTATCGCCACGACGGCCCGAAAGGGACCGACATCTTCGAGCTCAAGTCGGTGGACGTGTCCGCCGAAAAGCGCGACGTCCGCTTCGCGCCGGCCGGGCAGGTTCAATGTTCAGTCGGGGTGATCGTCCCGGCCCAGGCCGGGCTTGTCCGTCAACGGGAAGAAGAACAGGCGCTGGACGCGCTGCGGCAGGCGAGCCGCAACGGTCCGGTCCGCATGGGCAGGCCAAACGGGCCGCGGCGCGACGACCACGCCAGCCAGATCGTCGAGACGGCCTTGGGCTTGAGGCAGAGCGGAGGAACATCGGGCCGGATGAAGGCCGAGAGGATCGTGAACAACCTCGTCCGGCAGGGACTCGCATCGGCCAAGATCGAGAAGAGGAGCGGCCACCCGGTCGAGATTCTCGTCCCGAAGGGGGTCTTCGAGGTCGGCGGCGAGGACGAAACACCGTATTGAGCGCGGAGAACAAATCAAGAAAAGAGGCCCGTTATTCCCGTGCGAATAGTTTGGTTTTGGACCCCCGAGTCTTGCGCGCGGCGATCTTGAAAAGCGAGAAAAACCAGGAAAACCAGGCGACTCCAGCGCGCGAGTCATTCGCGCGCAAAAACGCGAGTTCTTTCGCGCGGAGATTTGCGCAGGACTCGCGCGGCCCTCAAGGTCGAATCGCCGCGGGGGGCATGTTCTGCTGGTGTTTCCGAGGATTTTCAGCAGAGACGGGACTCGCGCGTTTATTCGCGCAGGACTTGCGCGCGCGAGTCACGCGAATGATCCCCTAAAGGGGAGTACGCTTACGCTCCCCCCCCTTTCGAGGGGACATTCACTTTCGCCAACACCCATCGGCGTAAAGTGGTTTTGAAAGATAGACGTTCGCGCCGAGGGGGGGCCCCCGCCGCCAGCCGGATGGAACAAGCGCCGCGCCGCGCGGCGGGCGATTCCCTTCCTCTTGTAGAAGCCTTTTGCCTCCGGCGCGAAACTTCGCGATGGTGCGGCCAAGCAGGCGTCGGAGCAAAAGATGACAGACATCTCCCGCAGATGGAATCCCAACCCTCTCGGCATTGGCGGTTTCAAAGATCACCCCGAGTACCGCTTCCGCGTCGGCGAAGAGGGCTTCGCGCGCTGCACCGCGATGTCGAAGCGCAGCAAGCGCCGCTGCAAGCTCCCACCGGTCAACGGCTGCGGCGGCGTGTGCCGCTGGCATGGCGCGCGCGGCGGCTGGGGCAACCACACCCTGCCGAAAGACGACCGGACGCTGTGGAACAAGGAGATCAAACGCGCTCGCCTCATGGCCGAAGCCGAGGTCGCGCGGCGTTTTGCGACCGGCGAGGCCGTCGACGTGTTGCGCGAAGCCGCTCGGGCGATCCGCCCTTGGATCGGCAAGATTCATCCGGCGGACGAGGCTCGAGCCGTCTTGATGATGGAGGCCCATTTGGAAGGGATGGGGCAGCCGGACGGGCTCACCGGCGAAGCCTGGCGCGAAACCCTGCGCGCGCTCGGAGTCATGCCTCAACGTCCGCTGCCGCCAACTCCAGCGCCGGAGCCATGAGCCCACCGGGTTCATGGCCTCGCGCCTCGAGGGCTCGAGCAATGTCGCGCGAGCTCAAGGCATGGAAAGCAAGCGAGGGCGAAAAAGTCGATCGGCTCATCGCCAAGCACGCCGATGCAAAAACGCTCGGCGAGCACGAAATCGCGGTCGAAGAACTGACTGCGGCCTATGAACGGATCGATGAGGATTGCATCTATCCGGCGCGTGGACTGGGTCGAACGCCCGACCCCGATGCGAAGGCGACTTTCAAGAAGCTGACCGACGCGCAAGGCCGGCATCATGTCGCAGCGGCGGATTTGCGCGACGCTGCAAACCCCGAGGCGACATCGGCCGCCTTGCCGGAGAGCAAGGGTTATTGCTGACGCGGCCCTGGTTGTGAGCCTGCGCGTGCGCCGCACGCCGCGCAAATTGGGGGTCCATGGGTCATGATCGTAGCCCGAGGCGCTGTAGCGTTCGCATGACGGATACTTGGTTCCACGCCCCGCCGCGCGGGGCCTCGACCCCACGCTTGGTCAATTCGGCGGCGATTTCGCGATAGGACCGGCTGGCTAGTCCGATGAGGAGCGGCTGCAAACCGGCATCGCGCGCCGCCGCTGCGGCCTTGTTGGCGTCGGCCGCGACGCGGCTGCTGCCCAATACGACGCCGCGCCTCTTGGCGGCCTCCAGGCCCGCCTTGGTGCGCTGGCTGGCGTTGTAGACGCCGTTGAGCCGTCGCTCATGCAGCTTGGCGTGGCAGGGGTGACAGAGCGTGATCAGGTTCGTTTCGTCGTCGCTGCCGTGTTCGGCGCGGGTGACAAGGTGGTGATATTGCAGGTCGTCGCGTGCGCCGCAGGCGGCGCAGAATTTGAGTTTCATGTGATTACCTCATCTCAAGGCGCTTCATCGCCCGCATGACGGTCATGGCGTTCCACGTCGATCCGCCGCGCGGGGTTGTGATCCCACGCTTGGTGAGTTCAGCGGCGATCGTCCCGTAGGACCGGCCGCGAAGCTCGGTCAGGATCGGCTGCAGATCGGTGTCGCGAGCCGCGACCGCTGCATCGCGCGCCGCGTTGAGGCCGGGGTTGCCCAGCTTGACGCCGCGCGCCTTGGCGGCGGCCAGGCCCTCTCGGGTGAGCCTTGCGTGGTTGATGTGCCCGCGGGACCCGTGGGCGCGGGCATGGCAGGGACGGCAAAGCCAAACCGTCAAATCGTCGGGGCAACCGTCCGATCTGAGGTACAGATGGTGCGCTTCGACGCTTTCGCGTGCGCCGCACGCCGCGCAGATCGGGGGACCGTAAGTCATGATCGCAGCCCGAGGCGCTGTAGCGTTCGCATGACTGTCATGGGGCTCCACGCCGATCCGCCCCGCGGGCATTCGACCCCACGCTTGGTGAGTTCGGCGGCGATCGTTCGATAGGATGCGTTGCACAATTCTGCTAGAATTGGCTGCAAATTGGCGTCGCGTTCGGCCGCCGCGGCCTTGTTGGCGTCAGCGACCTTTCGATTGCCGAGCTTGACGCCGCGCGCCTTGGCCGCCGCTAGCGCGTCCTTGGTGCGCTGCGAAATCAGCGCGCGTTCCTTCTCGGCCAGCGCCGCATAGATGTGCAGCATGAATGGATCGACGCTTGGTCCGAAAGCCGCGACGATGAACGGCACCTTCTGCGCCATCAGGCCGGAAATGAAATGCACGTCGCGCGACAGGCGGTCGAGCTTGGCCACGACGATTGGGGCCTTGAGCTTCTTGGCCACTTTGAGCGCCTCGGTGAGTTTCGGCCGCCGGTCGAGCGCGTCCGAGCCCTTGCCGGTCTCGACCTCCTCGAACTCGCCGACGATCTCGAAGTTTTCAGCGGCGGCGAAGTTCTCGACGGCCTTGCGCTGCGCCTCAAGCCCGAGGCCCGATCGGCCCTGCCCTTGTGTGGAGACTCGGTAGTAAGCGATGATCGGGGCGGGCATTGGCTTCGTCCTGTTTGTGTATCGTCTGTATCAGCGTTTATATGGTACACCCGAGGCCAAAGTCAATCGTTTCGTGGTCATGGTTCGCCAACCCACTAAAGCGCTCGCCATTAAAAGCGGCCTCTTCAACCTCCGTTCCCTGGCGGGGATGGTCGCCGAGGAGCGCGACTCCGCGATCTTCTCGCGTAACGCGGGCGACATCGCCCGCTGGGCGAAAGCCGTCCTCGATGGAGGTC
>Ga0306926_10001483_pt1 | contig 23370 bp, 24 predicted proteins | sample flu12Cox44000178_FD_203759 | JGI IMG/M metagenome (GOLD analysis project Ga0306926, IMG submission 203759) | Lab enrichment of tropical soil microbial communities from Luquillo Experimental Forest, Puerto Rico - flux8day.12C.oxic.44.000.178 (v2)... | ecosystem: Environmental > Terrestrial >...
CGCTCAAATTGAGCGCCAGAACGACAAGGATCGCCACCACATCGGGGCGCAGGCGTCCGGACGCGAACAGCACGACGGCACCGGCCAATACGCCGAAGACAATCAGCATCTGGTCTGTCATCGCACTTACTCCCGGCCGTCGCCCCTGGCGGGAGCAGGATTGATACTCTTCCCCTAGGTTGTAAGGAAATAGTGCCGCACCGATGAACAATCGGCTTGAGCCTTCTGATGAAATCAATTCGGGCTACCCACTGGCGACCGGCCGTCCGACACGTCCAGCCACGGCCCTCACCTTTCGGGGGGCGGCGAGCCAGATCGCCGGAATCGAGATCAGGCTGCAGCCGGCCGCTATCCAGAACGCAATTGAGTAAGTCCCGGTAACGTCATAAAGCACCCCGGTAATCCACGGCCCCGCTGCTCCACCCAGGATCGCCGCGACCATCAGCGCACCGAAGATGCTGCCATAGTGCCGGCCTTCGAAGATTTCGGCGGGGATTGGCCCCATGACCGAGGTCAGGCCATATCCCAGTGTCCCTTGGGCGAATACCATAAGGTAGAGCAGCATCGGGGTCGGGGTGCTCATGAGCCCGATCAGGGACAAGTAGCACACTACAAAACCCAGGTTGCCGATCATCCAGACCCATTCCCGCCCGATCCGGTCGGACAAGTGACCGAGTGTGATCTGACCCGGAACCGCGACAAGGCTCACCAATCCAAGCGCCCAAGCCGCTCGGCTTGGCTCGAAACCGACCTCAATCAGGTATTTCGTCTGATGGACCTGGATGGCATACCACGAGAATAAAGCGCAAAAATAACCGAGGACCAACCACCAGAATCGCCGGGTGCGCAACGCCCGCCCGAGTGTCCAATCAGTCGCCGCCCAGGCGGAATCGACGACATTCGCGCCGCCAGAAGACGCGTGGCCCGAGCTCGGCCCGTCTGGACGAAGGCCGATATCTTCAGGGCGTTGCTTGAGCAGCAGGTTGAGCGGGCCCAACAGGACGAGCAAAAGAACACCAAGCGAAACGCAGGCGGAACGCCATCCCGCCGTCCCGATTAGCCCTCCCAGCCAAGGCAGGATCGTGATCGAACCGATGCCGACGCCCGAAAAGGCGATGCTGAGAGCGAGCCCGCGCCTGCGGACAAACCAGTTCGCCAAATAAATCGACTGGCTCGTATAAGCGAGGCAGTTGACGCCACCTCCCGTCAGCGCCCCCAATGTGAGGTACAGCTCCCAAGGCTCGCTGACGATAGTCGCCAGGATCAGGCCCGCGCTCATTGTCAGGACACCAAGTTCGACGACGATCCTTGGACCCCGCACATCCATCAACCGCCCGACAAAGGGGGTGACGATTGCCGAGACGAGAAAACCGAACGAGAAAGCGCCCGCGGTGACGCCTCTATCCCACCCGAATTCATTGAGGATTTCCGGAAACAACAGCGAGAAGGCAGTGCGGGCGTTGACCCCGACGGCCATTGTGACGAAGGCAACCGCGACAAGGACCCAGCCGTAGAAGAACGGAAGATGGATGTCTCGGGGCCGAATCAGAAAGGAGATCAGGGACGAGCCGCCTTTCATGAGCCGACCAGATTGAGCGGGGTCTCGCCCACAGCCACCCGCCGGATATTCTCGGCGATCAGCTTTGCGCGGGCATCGAGCATTCCATCGGTCCAACCGGAAACGTGAGGGGTCATCAGCACATTCGGCAAGTCATGGAACGGGCAGGTGGCTGGCGGAGTGGCCCCTGGCAGGCGCGGATAGCGGTACCAGACATCGAGCGCCGCACCCGCAATCGCGCGCTCGGCGAGGGCTTCGTAGAGCGCGGCCTCGTCGATGATTTGCGCCCTCGCTACATTGATCAGCAACGCCGTCGATTTCATCAAACCGAGCCGCCTGCGATCCATAAGGCCTATCGTGTCGCGGGTCGCAGGCATCGAGATCAGCACGTAGTCGGATCGTCCTATTACCTCATCGATCGATTCGGGACCGCCGAGAAACGCCACGTCGTCCTCGATGGAGGGCGGAACATTTTGGCGCACTGCAACGACATCCATATCAAAGGCGCGTGCGCGCCGGGCCACCGCCCGACCGATCCTCCCATAACCGAGAATCCCAATGGTCTTGCCGGCAAGTTCTGGCCAGACGGGAGGCGGCGCAATTCCGGCCGCCCATTGGCTTTGCCAGTCTCCGTTGCGGAGCGCCGCATCGAGACGAAAAAAGTCGCGGCTCAAAGCCAGCATCGCCCCGATCACGTATTCGGCAATGCCGTTCTCGTGTCCGTGCACATTCGCCAGCCATGCCCCGCTCGGAACCGCCGACGGCTCGATCTGGTCGAGACCCGCGCCGGGCACCTGGACCAGTTTAAGGCGCGCGCACGCATGCCCCACTTCCTCAGTCAGCGCCATCGTCACCAATACGTCGACACCGGCGAGCATCCGGATTATTTCCACGTCAGATTTCGGCGTATGGCGCCTTCCAAACTGGCGGCGAACGTCCCGAGAATCCCGACGGTCAGCATAGCGGACCCCCTTCGACAGGCGAGCCTCATACTCAAAGCAAAGCTGGAGGCGGCTCAATTCCCTCACAGGGAATATATTGGACTTGTCGTACCCATGAGGCTGGATTATGAACGCGGCGGGATCGAACCCGCTTCTAGATCACGTCTGGGGATTTAGCCCAGGCGCGGATCGGGTTTGGGCACAAATCGCGGGAATCGCTCCCAGCACTGAGCCTTGGGAGCGTTTGTTCGTGGTGTTAGAGTTACAGGCATTTATAGACGACAGTTATCGGAAAGATGGTGTGTTCGTGCTCGCCGGGTATGTCGCGAGTGCTGAGGCTTGGGCCAAGTTCGCTAAAGATTGGGAGCAATTGCTCCCGCTCTTCGGCAGACGCAAACGAAACGGCAAATATCATTTTAAGATGAGCGAAATGGCTCATCAGCTCGATCGAGTCGTGCCGTTTCACAAAACAATCGAACAGCATATAGTAGTGTCATTGGCATACCAAATGCGTCTAGACGATCTAGAGCGCGCCAAACGCCGCATCGTAATTGAAGGGTCACATCTTGTCTGGAAACTTAATCCATTCAAGTTCGCCTTCCGGGAACTGCTAAAACATTTCCACCTAGCTAGAATTGGGGAAAATAGAGAACTTCTTCAACGTCGGCTGCCGTCAGAAAGACCGATTGATTTCTATTTTGACAAAGAGTCCAGCTCGTCTGAGATTTATGACGTGTGGGAACGGTTCGTGGCAACACGACCTGAGAATATTCGTCATCTTTACGGTAGTATGCCGCGGTTTGAGGATGATGAAATTTTTCTTCCTCTTCAGGCCGCAGATTTCTGGGCATGGTGGGTACGAAAGGGAGCGGAGGACGGCAATTTACAGCAGATTGGAAATGCCGACTTCGGCGTCTGGAAGGGGCGGAACAACATCATGGCAATGGTAATGAGAGCCAGCGAGGATCAATTGGTGGAAGCGATCATAACTGCGCTCCATGCAGAGTATGGAGACGAATGGAGAATTCGCGACCGGCTATCGTAGCCCTTATACCTGATGCTAGGTTTTTGGCGGCACGATCTTACGAAATTTTTGGTCGAACGCTTCCGGGTCATCGTCCGCCTGATGTTTTCGAGCGAATTGTTGGAAGCGCTCGTATTGCGCCTTGTCCTCAATCTTGCGGCTGGTCGGCTTACGAGCCGCTGTCTTCCGCGTCGTCCTCGGTTTCGTAGCTGCCATCAAACGGGAGCCTCAATTGCATCGGCTCCCTATATGGCGTGTCTAGCCAGAGAGGTCTAGGCGGTTTCGGGATCGGGGGCGGCTTGGCCACGAGTCGTTCGGTAGGTCAGCCGCTTGCCAATGATGCCCCGGATGGCTTGCTCGGTGCGTTCAACATCATTGACCCCGATGGCGGTCCGGGTGTTGTAGCGGAAATCGAATTCGGCGAGATACCGGTGAAGATGGCGATCGTTGCAGTGCTGATAAATGCCGCGCATCCCTCTTTTGAACACCGCAAAAAATCCTTCTGCGGTGTTCACGTGCGCGTCGCCGCGCGCCCATTCCTCTTCGCCGTGATTGACGGTTTCATGGCCGCCAGAAAATCGATCGCCGATATGGCGGTATGCCGGACGTTCATCGGTCATCAGCCGGCTCTTACGATCGGCGTTCTCCATAACGATGCGGCGCAAAGTGTCGGCGCGCAAATCATCAGCCTTGATCGAGCGGGCCTTGCCGCCGCGCTCGACAAGGGTGACGATCTTCATACGATTGGCGGAGCCGCTGTCGAGGGTGCGACCACATAAGGATGGTCTACCCACTTCTTCGCGGCATCGATCCAACCGTAGAGTGTTTCATCGACCTCGACGGTTTTGCCTTCTCCTCCGAGCGGACCAGAGCTGCCGTCATCGATCATCGCTTCGCGTATACGATGCCCGATGAACCAGCCGGTTTTAAAATCGACGCCGAGCACGCGGCAGAACTGGTTTGCGCTGAAACCCTTCTTGCTGCTGCACAGCAGATGCATGGCCTGCAGCCAGATGTGCATCGGGACATGGCTTTTTTCGAAGATGGTCCCGACCTTCACGGTGAACGGCTTGCGGCAGGCATAGCATTTGTAAACGCCGTGCCGGGTGCTCTTGCCTTTCAGCGGTCCGCTCTTGTCGACAACGCCGCAATGCGGGCAGACCCGACCGTTCGGCCAGACAATCGCCTCAACGTAGGCATAGGCGGCTTCTTCGGTCTGGAAACGAGGTTCGTCGAGAACGGACTTAGGCATGACGTATCTCCTTGTCAGGGTTATATAATGCCTGATTTGGGTACGTCAACTCCAATATATTCCCTCACAGGGAATTGGCGACAGAAAGGTGCGCGGGTATCGTTCGAGCCATGAGATCGCTTCAGCCCCGAACCGTGCAGGAAGGGACTTCGCGCGTCTGCGCGTTCGGCCAGCTTCTGAAAGACTGCCGCGGACGACGCGGCTTTTCGCAACTCGACCTCGCCATCGCGGCACGGACCACGCAACGGCACTTGAGTTTCGTCGAGTCGGGCAGAGCCAAGCCCAGTCGCGAGATGATCTTGCGACTGGCGGCCACGATGAGCCTTTCATTGCGGCAGCAGAACGCGCTGATGCTGGCGGCGGGATATGCCCCGGTTTGGCGCGAGCGAGACCTTTCCGCGCCGGATCTCGCCGTCGTGAACAGCGCCCTCGACTATATGCTCGCCCAACACGAGCCGTATCCGGCATTCGTCATCGACCGCTGCTGGAACTTGCTCCGTGCCAATCGGGGCGCATTGAACCTGACCGAATTCCTGACCGGCCCAGCATCCGCCCCGACCGCTTCTGAGCCCGTCAATCTCGCGGTCGCATTATTGGCCCCGGACGGCCTACGTCCCTTCGTGATCAACTGGCAGGAAGTCGCTCTTCACTTCATCCGCGGCGTGCAAGCCGACGCTCATGCCGATGGTATAGCCGCAACCGCCGAGCTGCTAGAGCGACTGCTGGCGTTCCCCGGCGTTCCGAGCGTCGCGGAACTCATTACGCCAGAGGAAAGTCAGAGCCCGGTGTTGCCGATCCACTTCCAACGCAATGGCACCTCACTTCGCCTATTTACAACGATCGCGACGCTCGGGACACCGCGTGACGTGACTCTCGAGGAAATCCGGATCGAGTTCTTCTTTCCAATGGACGAGCCAACCGTGCAGGCATTCAGGAGTTGGATGAAATGACGAGGTATTTCGAGGACACAGCGTGGGCCACATTTTCATCCTGACGAAGAGGTGGGCCCGCCGAGGAGCGGCGGCAGTGGCAAAAGAAGATACCGGTCGTCACTGCGAGCCCACGGGTCCACGCTCCGCGCGGCCCGAGGACAGGCTCCGCGAAGCAATCTCCGGCCGTAGAGCGCTCCTGGATCGGGATTGCTTCGGCGCGCGCCACGCCGGTGCGCGCCGCGCCCCTCGCAATGACAAATTTGGTCGGGATCCCGCTAACCGGCGGGCTTCTCCACGTGGCCGCCGAACTCGTAGCGCATCGCCGAAAGCAATTTGTTGGCGAACTCGGCCTCGCCGCGCGACGCGAAGCGGTCGTACAGCGCCGCTGAGAGGACATGCGCCGGCACGGCTTCGTCGATCGCGGCCTTTATCGTCCAGCGGCCCTCACCCGAATCCGAGACCCGGCCATGGAAGCCCGCGAGAGCGGGGTCTTTGGCGAGCGCATCCGCGGTCAGGTCGAGGAGCCATGAGGCGATCACGCTGCCGCGCCGCCACAGCTCGGCGATGTCGGGCAGGTTGAGGTCGTACTGGTAATGCTCAGGGTCGCGCAATGGGGTGGTCTCGGCGTCGGCCGCATGGGTCTGCTTGCCGACATTGGCCGAGTGCAGAATACCGAGACCTTCGGCATAGGCCGCCATCAAGCCGTATTCGATGCCGTTGTGCACCATCTTGACGAAATGGCCGGCGCCGTTCGGGCCGCAATGCAAGTAGCCCTGCTCGGCCGTGTTGGCGTTCAGCTTCTCGCGTCCCGGCGTGGGCGGGATATCGCCTCTGCCGGGGGCGAGGGTCGCAAAGATCGGGTCGAGACGCTGCACGACTGGATTTTCACCGCCGATCATCATGCAATAACCTCGCTCCAACCCCCAGACCCCGCCGCTGGTCCCGACATCGACATAGTGGATCCGCCGCGGCGCCAGCTCTTTGGCGCGCCGGATATCGTCGATGTAGTAGGAATTGCCGCCGTCGATCAAGATGTCGTCGGGCTCGAGCGCCGGGAGGATGTCGGCAATGGTCTTGTCGACGACCGCGGCCGGCACCATTAGCCACACAGCGCGCGGCTTCTCCAGTTTTTTCACCAGATCGGCCAGCGAGCTGGATCCGACCGCACGTTCTGCCGTCAGCTCGCTGACCGCCTTTGGCGACATGTCGAAGACCACGCATTGGTGGCCTCCCTTGAGAAGGCGCCGGACCATGTTGGCGCCCATCCGTCCGAGGCCGACCATTCCGAGTTGCATGGGGTCCTCCTTCCAACGACACCGTTACGAGGATTTCTCGACGAGGGTGGGAAAATCAATGGCAAGCAGGTCGCCGATGCGTTCGACGGTGACGTCGGCGGCCGGCAATGACGCGACGACGCGGGCATCGTTGGCGTACTGGCCCTGGCGCGGCAATACTGTCGTCACGCGACTGCCCCAGATCTTCTTGACTGCCGCTAGGATTTTCGGCTTGTCGTCAACGAGGACGTAGTGGGGCGCCGGGTAGCGCTGCTCCACGTCCGCGAGTTCCTGCTCCTTATGGATGTAGATCAGCACATTGCCGTCGGCTGCTTCGTAGATCCCGGAGCGCTCGACCTTGCGGGGCTGAAAGACCACGTCACCGTCGGACAGGATCGCGGTCCGCCCCCAGCCGCGGAAGTGTTCGAGAACATCGAGCGCCTGCGGGTAGAGCCGGTTCGCGAAGGGATAATCCACAAGATAGGACGACATCGACAGCAGGTGGATTTCCCGCGGCCGCTCGGCGCGGTAGCGCTGCAAGGCACCGAGATAATCGCGGTAGCCGAGTTCGCTGAACAGATCCTCGAGGATCGACCAATAACGGTCGCGGCACGCCGCCCCAAATTCGCGCTCCAGGTGGCGCTTCAGATCGGCCTGGATGCGGTCGTTGTCGAGCAAGGTGTTGTCGACATCGACGAGGAAGACGGTCGTATCGGGGGTGATCATCCGGGCGGGGTCCTTCCGAGCCGGTCTCAGTCCGGCTGATGCGGTTCGTTCCACAGCCGGATCGCCGGCTCTGCCAGATTGTGCTCGTAGCCGAGAATGCTGAGGCTCGATGTGCCGAGCAGCAGGTAACGCCCGGCCGCCGCCTCGAGGCCGAGCCAGCGGGCGGCGAACACTCTCGAGATATGGGCGCTCGAAAAGATCGCGACATCGCCCTGGACAGCGCGTATGCGCTGAATAACCCGGTCGGCCCGTGCGGCTATCTGACCCGGAGTTTCGCCTCCCGGGCACCCGTCGCGGAACAAAAACCAGCCAGGGCGCTCGGCATGGATGTCGGCGGTGCGGCGGCCCTCATATTGTCCGTAATCCCATTCGGCGAGGTCGGGATCGGTCTCGGCCGCACCCGCGCAACCGGCCAGCTCGGCGGTGCGCCGCGCGCGCTGCGACGGGCTGGTCAACACTTTGGCGAATTTTGCGCCGCGCAGCCGCTCGCCGAGGGCGCGCGCTTGGCGCTCACCGCGCTCGGTCAGCGGCAGATCGGTGCGGCCCGTGTGTTGACCGGAGAGGCTCCAGGCGGTCTCGCCATGCCTCGCAATATAGACGACGGGCAGCGGTTCACTCACGTTTTGCTCCTCCGCCGTTGCCTGTGCGAGTCCGCTTGGGGCCTCTAACCCATCGCGGCCGATCCGAAACCCGGCGGGTTATAGATCTAACTCGATGTGTGCACCAGCGGGGTAAACATCTTCGGAAGGGAGGCCCACCCCCCTATCATTCCGCCGGCAGCGGCGTCAGGATCGGAGTGGCGCGGGGTCGGCGGCCCGGCAGGAACAGCCCGGCGACCGCGACAAACCCCGCGCAGCCGGCCAAGGTCAGCCAGAGCGGCGCGAAGCCTCCGGCGCCATCGTAGATGACGGCCACGAGCTTGACCCCGATCGTGCTGACCCCTAGCGCCAACAGGAACTTGGCGCCAAAGGCGGTGGCCCGCCACTTGGGCGGAGTATAGCGTGCGAGCAATGCATTTTCCGCCGGTATCGAGAGCACGCCGAGATAGGTGACTGCCATGATCGCGCCGAGCAACGGCAGATTTCGCGCCTGTGCGGCGAGGATGAAAAGCGGGACCTGGGCCGCCCAGGCAACGACGTAAACCGCTTTCATTGCAAAGCGGTCGGCCAGCCAGCCTCCCGCCAGCTGAGCTGTCGCCGCCATAAGAAACACCAGGGTGACAAAGCCGCCCGCGTCGAGAGTCCCGCCATCGGTCAGGCCGGTCAACCCGGCGGCAAACGCCTTTGGCAAGGCAACCGGGATCGCCTGGGCGATCGTGCCGTCGGCCAGCATCGTGAACGACAACACGATAAAGGTGCGGACCACGTCGTTGCGCGAGGCGTCCGGTTCGGGCCGGCGGTCGACTGCAGCCGCGACGATGCTCCCGCCGCGCATGCAGCACAGCAAGATCGCGCCAGTCACCGCGCACAGCGCCCCCGGTATGATGAAAGCAGCCCGCCAGCCGATCGCCTGCGCCAACGCGCCGGCGACGAATGCCCCCGCGGCCAGGCCGATGCTGCCGGCAATGCCGTTGACGCCGAGCGCCCGCCCGCGATTCCGGGCATTGCGGACCAGCCAAGCCGTGCCCACCGGGTGGTAGATCGAGCCGAACAGCCCGATCGCGGCGAGGCCAAAAGCGAGCGCTATGGGCCCGTCGGTCAGGCCCGTAGCGATCGCCGAGCCGCCGGTGCCGATGAAAAATACCACCATCATGCCTTCGGCGCTCCAGCGGTCGCCGAGCCAGCCAGCGGGCAGGGCGCCGAGGCCGAACAGTACAAAGCCGCCGAGCGACAGCGACAGGAGGTCGCCATAAGACATGCCCCAGCGGCCTTCGAGCACGAGCACGACGGTCGGGTAGAGCAGCATCAACAGATGCGCAAAAAAATGGCCGACGCTCGAAAAACCGAGCGCCAGACCGGCGGATCGCGGGTTCATCTGCTGAAGTTCTCACAACCACCGGCGCCCCGGCAACCGCGCGACGAGAAGTGCGGGGCGTCTCAGACCGGCGCGAGCGGGCGATGCGGCTGCGGCGGCAGCTCGACCCGGATCGGATCGCCGGGCCGTACTTCGCCCCCGGCGATCACGATGCCCATGATGCCGGCCTTGCGGACGAGGTTGCCGCGCTCGTCCCGGCCGAGTGTGGCGGCCATCAGACCTGCCTGAATGCGGTCCAACTGGGCACACGGATTGCGCAGACCCTTCACTTCGACAATAGCCCCACCGAGATGCAGCCGTGCACCTACCGGCAAACCGAGGAGATCGACACCGCGCGTCGTGATGTTCTCGCCCATTTGCCCGGGCGAGATTGTGAAACCACCCGCTCGCAATTCGTCGTGCAGTTCGGCGTGGATCAGGTGAACCTGGCGCAGATTGGGCTGGGTCGGGTCGCGCGCGACCCGCGAGCGGTGCTTGACGGTGACCCCCTGGTGCGCGTCGCCTTCGACGCCGAGCCCGGCAGCGAGCCAAACGCTGTCCTGGTTGGGTTTGGCCAGCGTGTGCTTGGCGCTGCGGCTGACTGCCATAACGACCGCGTCCATCGCCTCTCCTCAGGGGACCGGCACACGCCGTTTCGCCAATTCCGGCTCGTTCACCTTAAGCCCCAATCCCGGACCCTGCGAGAGGTGAAAGAGGCCATCGATCGGCCGCGGGGGATTTTCGAACACTGCATGCATCCGCGGCGATGGATCGTTCGACTCGCACGGCTTGGTGGCGTGCAATTGGCTCGCCACCAGATGCAGATTGGCCATATGGCCAATTGTCGGCTGCGTCTGGTGTGGCACCAGCTCCACACCGTGCGCATTGGCGAGCGCCACGCACCGCATCAGGCCGGTGATCCCGCCCATCTTGACAATGTCGGGCTGGACCATCCGGACCCCGGCGGCGATCAGGTCGGCAAGGCTGGGAAGCGTGTAGGTCTGTTCGCCCGCGGAAACCGTAATGTCGAGCCGCTGCGCGACTTCGCCCATCGCCTTGACATGGTAGTGCTGCACCGGCTCCTCGAACCACCAGTAGCCTAGATCTTCGAGTGCGCGCCCGACCCGGATCGCGCCGCCGACCGAGTAGCCGTTATTGGCGTCGAAGGCGAGCGGGAAGTCGTCGCCAACCAGGCGCCGCACCGCGCGCGCCTTGGCGATATCGCCGGGGATGTCGATGTCCGGCTTGGTGCGGTCGTTGTCGAAACGGATTTTGATCGCTGTCGGCTTGTCCTTCAGCCGCGCCTCGACGACGCGCAACACCTCATCGACGCTGCGCTCGCCGTTGCCGCCGATCGAGGCGTAGAAGGGCAGGGCGGTACGCCAGGCGCCGCCGAGCAATTTGTAGATCGGTTGCTTGAACAGCTTACCCTTTAGGTCCCACAGCGCGATGTCGAGCGCCGCCAAGGCGCCCGTCAGCGCACCCTCGGGTCCGAGCTTGATAAAGGTGTGCAGCAACGTGTCCAGAAGGACCGCATGATCGAGCGGGTCTTTGCCGATCAGTGCCGGCGCAAGATGGTGCTTTAGGATCCCGAGCGAGGCGAGGCCGCCCTGCATCGGCGACGCCTCGCCGATCCCGGACGAGCCGTCGTCGCAATGAACTCTAACCCAGGCGCTACGTTGCGCGGGCTTGTCCTCGGGCGCCCATTGGACCTGAAACACCTCGACGTCGCCAATCTTCACGGCGCGCTCCCCGCGAGAATCGTCATTGCCGGGCTTGACCCAGCAATCCGCAGCCTGTCGGGCGTGGATGCCCGGGTCAAGCCCGAGCATGACTTTTGCAACGCGTCATCATGCATGCGAGGGCAAATATGTCGGCGATCTGGACAGCACCGACACAGATGTAAAGTTCGTTTTTACTCGCCAACACCCGCAAGAGTGAGAACGCCAAGTAGGATGAACACGACGGCAGCCGTGATGCGGATGGATTTCACCGGGAGCTTGTCGGCGATCCGGTCCCCGATGAGCACGGCGGGGATGTTCGCCAGCATCATGCCGAGAGTGGTGGCGGGGACGACTGGATTGAACTGCTCGAGCCTGGCGAGACCGACTGTGGCGATCTGTGTCTTGTCGCCGATCTCGGCAAGAAAGAAGCCAACGAGAGTTGACATGAAAGCGCCCGCGCGGTGGCCGATCGCCTTATCGTTGCCCGCGTATTTGTCCGGGAACAGCGCCCAAACGGCGACGCTCAGGAAGGAAATCCCGAGAATCCACCGCAGCCAGAGGCCATTCAGCAGGTCGCCGAAATACGATCCCGCCAGACCGGCGGCGGCATGGTTGGCAAGGGTAGCGAACAGGATGCCCAATATGATTGGCAACGGGCGCTGGAGGCGCGCGGCGAGCATCAACGACAGAATTTGTGTCTATCGCCGATCTCGGCGAGGCCGACCATCATGGTCGAGACGAGGAACGCTTCCACTGAGAGGCCATCGGGGTCGGGCGGGAGGTGGACCTTGGCACGGACCCCTCCGCCCGACCCGGGTACGGGGAACCGATGCCAAAGGTGTCGCCAAACCTTCCAGGCCGCGTGCGCCATGGCCGGAACCAAGTGTGTTGACGCAGGCCCCCAGTCAACGCCGGCGGCTACTCCCCAATGACGCGGGATCTGTAGCATAGCCTCAATGGCGAGGAAAGAGGTCCGACTCGGAACTGCGTACCGGACCGTATCTGCTACTGCCGCTGCGATATCCCAATCGCATTGCAGGCCGAACCCCCTCGGGAACGATGTCGGTTTCCGCCGCTCCAGTAAACTAGCGCCGGCCGCTGGCAAAGCTGCGCTGGCGGCCTGCTAGGGTGGCGGCGGCGCGGGGGTAGAGAGGGGGCTGGCCGTCGGCGGTTGGCCGAACCGGTAGGTTACACTGGCGACGAAGTTGTTTGTGTTCGCGCCCGTCCGGTAACGAAGGCTCGTATTGGGAATCCTGAATGTGGATTCGGTCGTCGCCAGATAGCGGTAGTCCAGATCGAGGGCGAAAAGCGCGTTGATCTCATAGCGCAGGCCGGCGATCGCCTGATAACCGAATTGCCAGTTGCTGTCGTTGAAGACTTGCCCAATGCCCGAGACCCTCAGGCCATCGAATACGTTCATTGCGCCGATCCCGACACCAATATGCGGCGTTATCGGCCAGCCGGTGATGAGGTCATAGAGAACGTTAGTCATGACCGAATGGGTGTGTCGGTTGCCACTGAGCCCATTCGTGCTATCGCCAGCCCCAAATTCGGCCGCATCATTCCGGCGATAGCTATACTCTTCTTCGAAGCGCCACGGCCCTAACTGGTAACCGCCGCGGACGCCGACGTTGTAGCCGGCGCTGAACTCCGTGGGAACCGAACCCAGGCCATCGATTGTGTCGGTCTGATAGGGGAGGCCGGTCCACCCGGCCTGGGCACCGATATAGTACTGCGCCCAAGCATCGGAGATGCGTAGTCCTATCGCAAACGCGAGAGACGCGGCTGTCACCAGTGAGATCCCTTTGGACATGCCTTCTCCGGTCATCTACGATCGTCGCAAGCGGCGGGATCGCCGCGTTGCTGGGCAGATCGGGTTGTGTCTACGGCGATCTGTATGCAGCCGGTTCCTATGCTCGCGCTCTTGCTTCCGTAATGCCGGGAACAGCCCTCTGAAAATGGAGCTCGCTTCTGAGACCGGGGGAGTTGTCTGCCATCTCGATGCGAGCGCCGTGAAGGTTGGCGACGGCCGCGACGAGGCTGAGGCCGAGGCCGTTGCCAGGGCTCTTCCGGCTGCGCTCGAGGCGATAAAACCGCCGGAGGACGTGCTCGCGTTCCTCGATCGGAATTCCCGGGCCGTGATCGGCAACCGAAAGAACGGGTCCGTCGGCGTTGCAGAAGACGGCGACCGTGACCTCTTCGTCTCCTTTGCCGCCGTGCTTGATCGCATTGTCGACAAGATTGGAGATGGCGTCGAACAGCAGATCCCGATCGCCGACCACATCTACCCGATTGCTTGCAGCGAGTTCTAGCGCTACTCCGTTTTCTTCCGCCGCAGGATCGAACAGCTCAACGACCTCGCGAGCAATCTCGGTCAGGTCGAGATTGCGAAACCCCGCGGTCCGGTCGTGGGTCTCTATCTGGGTGATGCGCAGGAGTGAGGAAAAGGTTCGCAGGATCTCATCCAGCTCCGAGATGACTTCTCCGATCAGCACATGATACTGGTCAAGATCGAGCTCCCAATTATACGCCCTTTCCAGTCGTCCCCGCATTCGGGTTAGTGGCGTCCGCAAGTCATGGGCCACGTTGTCGGAGACCTGCCGGTTCGACTCGACCAAATCCTCGATGCGGTCGAGCATCGAGTTGAGGTTCTCCGCGAGCCCGTCCCATTCATCTCCGGTCCCGCGAACTGGTATGCGCTCTCGCAGCCCACTTTCGATGATTTCTCGGCTCGTCGCATTGATCGCTTCGATCCGCGCGACCGAGCGCCGCGATGTGGATATACCTGCCGCCGCCGTGAGAACCAAGAATAAGCCAGCAGCCCAGGCAAGGCCGATTGTGATCTTTTCCCCGAAGCGCTCGAGATCGTCCACTTTACGACCGAGAAGCAGATGATAGCCGTCCGGCAAGACCTGGTAGGTCAGGCGGAGCAGCGGGGCCTCCGCCGGTTTCGCCTTCCAACCCGTGGCGGTGAAGTTGGCCCAGCCTTGATCAGCCTGCAACGTTGCGGGCCAGATCTGCAGGTTCCCCGCTACGTACATGAGCGACGCGTCTGCCAGCAGATAGGCCCATTCGTAGAAGAATTGATCAGCAACGCGCTGATTAATCAGGGCGGTCAAGCCAGCCCGGCCCGCGTTGTCATATGTTTTGATCAGGAGGGCGTGCTCCATTATGATAGTGCGATCTAATTTTTTGGAAACATACGCGACGGTGGACCAATATACATAACCTAAGACCGCGAATATCGCCGAAGCAAAGACGATTACGTAGATAAATGCCAGTTTGAGTGTCGAGGACCGTAGGGTCTTACTCAGGAGCACGAAGGCAAAACCCGACACCGCGAATGGTATGGATCAGCGGATAAGCTTGGCCAATGTCGATTTTCCGGCGAACGCGGCCGACATAGACATCGATGACATTGGTCGTTGGATCAAAATGCAGATCCCACACGTGCTGCAACAGCATAGCGCGCGAGACCACTCGACCGACATTGCGAGCCAAATATTCCAGCAGCTTAAACTCTCGCGGCAACAATTCGATTTTCTGGTCTCGTCGGCGGGCAATCCGCGCCAGCAGATCGATCTCCAGGTCCCCGACCCTCAGCATCGTCTCCTTGACCAAGGTCGCACTGCGGCGGGCGAGCGCGTCGACGCGCGCTACTATCTCCTGGGAGGCAAACGGCTTCACCAAGTAGTCGTCGCCTCCCGCGCGTAGGCCGCGCACGCGATCATCGACTTCGCCGAGGGCACTTAGGATCAGTGCCGGGGTGACGATTCCCTTCTCTCTCAGTCGACGAATGACTTCGATCCCATCGATGCGGGGCACCATGCGGTCCACGGTCATCACGACGTAATCACCAGCTAGGCCGCGACGCAGGCCGTCCCCGCCATCGACCGAAAGATCGACCTCATACCCGCCCGTTCGCAGGCAATCTACCAGCTGCTCAGCCGTCTCCGCGTCGTCCTCGATCACAAGAACGTGACGCGCATTGCCTGCCATCGCGTCCCACCCCGGGCCGCTGCGTCGGAAGCATTCTTACATCATACGTAGAGTGGCAAAAAGTAACATTTAAGTCAGAAAGTAACACGCAATTCATTTGGGATCGAAAACTTCTCTTTTTAACCTTTTTCCGCACCGCGACGTGCTGCCGTTTGAGCACCCTGCAATGCCCTACCCCGCGGCGGGCAGACAAAGGAGTGGCGCTTTGAGGCTTCTCAAATGAATGTCCGCCGTACGCCTTTTGCGGATTCGGTTGCAATCTCCACCGCGGTTCTTGAGGTGCACATCCCGGGGTTGCGCCGTTTTGCCCATGCGTTGTTGCGCGGCGACCGCGAACGGGCGGACGATCTTGTCCAGGATACGCTCGAACGCGCGCTCTCAGGCTGGCCCTTGCGCCGGATCGAAGGTGATCTGCGCGGCTGGCTTTACACCATTCTTTATAACCGCTTCCTCAGCGAGAGGAACCGTCGAAGGCGGAGGGGCGAGTGCTACGCGGCGACCGAGACGGTCGAGGAAGTGCTGCCCGGCGTCGAAGGCGGGCAGCATTCCGCGCTTGAATATCGTGATTTCCTGCACGCGTTCGCGACACTTCCTGAGGAGCAGCGATCGATCATTTTACTGATCGCCGTCGAAGATCTTTCCTACCAACAAGCCGCGCGCGTCTTGTGCGTTCCGATCGGCACCGTGATGTCGCGGTTGTCGCGCGGCCGCGAGCGGCTGCGCCGCCTAACCGACAGCCAAACGGATAATAATCTTCGGCGTCGCGCTGTCGTGCTGGACAGAGTGACATAGAGCCGTAGCGTCGGCGCAGAAACCGGGATGTCAGATCGGCGATCAGAACATCGTCCAGATGTACCCAAAGAAGGTATTGTTGCCGCTGGCGTTTCTTCCCATGCCATCGATATTCGTTGTCGCTCCGTCGAATTTGGTCCAATGAGTGTATTGCAGTCCGATGCGGAAATTCAGCCATGGCCAGAACGCTGGCCCGCCGTGACTGAATGGCAGATAGGCGAGTTCGAAGATCCAGCCGGCGCTGTTCGGACTGCCACTGAAGGTGCCGTAAAGCGTCGCGTCAGCGGTGCCGCCAACCGACACCCTACCCGCGGTCAGGCTCCAGGTCTTGTCATAGATATAAGAAGCCGATGCATTCAACGAACGCAGTTGGTTATTGGAATTGTCGGCGAGCCCGAGCGTCTGGCTGGCGCTGGTATTATGATTTTCGTGTATCCAGGCGGCGCGCACGGTAACCGTATGAGGATCACCCAGATATTGGTATTGGGTATCGACGCCGATATCGGTGAAAGAATCATTGCCCGCGGCCGACATCCGCATTGGCACGACTTTTGAAGCTAGTCCGAAGGTGCCAATCTCCCACCAATGATTGCCAAAGTTCGGCTCGAAAGCGACCCGCCAATAGGGCGCAACGCCGCTTATCGGGCTCTCGCCGGTTGTATCAACCCCAAGGGCCAGCTGTGTATTCGTGGACAGAGGACGATATCCTCCGAACTCGAAATAGAACTTGTCGTCGAGAAAGGTGTACGCGCTGAGACCGGCGACTTGCTGTGCGTACACCTGCTCGATGAAGGTGCTGGCGCTGGGCATCGGCGCTAGCGCGGAACTTATGTATGGAAAGCTCCAGGCGGGAATCGTGTTCCAGACGTCCTGGACGGTCGGGTTGTTGTTGGCGGTCACGCCCCATAGCAGTGTGTGACCGTCGACATTGATCGATTTCGCAAAGCGTATGTCCGTGTTGTCCCAGCCGAAGCGGTGGGCAACCCCGTCATATGTGCCCTGGATGAAAGCGCCCATCTCGTCGGTGATCCGCCCGCCAGTAAAGAGGCTGATCTGCTGCATCGCGAGATTGTTGTTCACGCCAAATCCCGGAGCTGCGCCGCCCTGCTGGGCGGCCTGCGTATTTGTAAAAGTGGGTTGCAGCATGACTGCAAAGGGCGGGCCGGTCCAATCGCCGCCGCCCAGGGTGTAGCCGCCGAGCTTGAAGCGCCGGCCGAACGGGGTCAGCTCCAGAAATGCGGTGTGGCACGTCGCACATGGCTGGCCGGTCTGGCGTGCGTAGAGGGGGAGCGAGACGGCACGCCGCGGAGTGAGGCCGATCGCCAGGACTGCGGCGATTATTGCCGCCCCGACAAGAATAGTCGCCAGCGACCGCCCGCAGCCGATCGCGAGGGCTAGCGGCAGGCGGCTTCGACACCTGAACATGCGCAAGTTTCTCCAGTAGCGGCCCTGAGACCCGCTGCCTCAGGACCGCCGGATCGGCTGAAAGATCCGGCACGAGCCTTGGGGACTGACTGGACCCTCGACCATCTTGCAGGCGTCAGGCGGCTGAAATTGCGCGCACTTTTCGCATTGTTTGTCGCCGTCCGGATGATCTTGATACGCAACCGCTTGTTTCGAAATCTTCGGCGCCGCGGCAGCGGGGTTTTGGGATGCGCCGCAGATCGCCACGCCGCTAGTTGCACCGAGGGCGTACAGCAGCGCGCGCCGACAAAGCGGGGCAGACCTTAAAATCATGTCACGCCTTCTCAATGCGGTGGACAGGCCAATGCTCTGAGCCGTGAGACTCCGCTCGGGCCGGTTTATTCCCCGATCCAAGGGTGCGTCGTCGCGGAACCACCTCAGGGAATAAATTAGGCGCCAGAGGGTCTTGATATTGCTGAGCGGAGAGGATCTCCCTTTTAGATGCGTTTAGTTAACAGAATTGTGATTACACAGTGAGCAATAGAGCGACGATGATGGCTGTCACACCGATCGGAACCGTTGGCGGTCGGCAGAACATTGCCGCCGGTGGTCCCGGCTTTGCGGTGGCTGCCTGGGGGCCGTCTTTCAAACGGTGGGGCAATGCCGGACCGAGCCGCTCTAATCGAAGCGCAGATCCCCGGATTGCGCCGGTTCGCCTGCGCGTTGTTGCGCGGCGACCGGGAGGCGGCCGATGACCTGGTTCAGGACACGCTCGAACGGGCACTTTCTGGTTGGAACCTGCGCCGGAACCCAGCGAATTTGCGGGGTTGGCTCTACACGATCCTTTACAACCGCTTTCGGTCCAACCAGCATCGCGTGCGGCGGCGAGGCCCGCACGACGCGTTGACAGAGGAGACCAATCTGCCGGGCATAGAGGGCGGACAGCATTCGGTGTTGGAGCACCGAGATCTTTTGCGAGCCTTGGCGGCCTTGCCGGAGGAGCAACGGGCAGTGCTGCTGCTGGTCGCCGTCGAAGACGTCTCCTACCAGGAGGCGGCGCAGGTTCTGGGTGTGCCCATCGGCACAGTAATGTCCAGGCTTTCGCGCGGGCGGGAGCGCTTGCGGCGTTTTATGTATGGAGACCTCGACGAAAAAAATCCAAGCTACAGCTCGGTGCTGCGGAGAGTGAAGTGAGGGCGGTGGCCCGGCCGGTAACAGTGGACGATCTGCAGGCGTGGGTTGATGGCCGGCTGGCGCCAGAGCATGCCGAGTCTGTCGAGGTCTATTTTGCGGCGCACCCCGAGTTGCGGGAGCGATACCTGCAATATGCCCGGCAAAGAGAACAATTGCGAGCCGCCTTTGCAGGACTGGCGGAGCAGCCGATACCGGCGCGGCTGTGCATTGCTCGCCTGACAGCGGAGCGACGGCGCCGGCGTCACCTCCGGTTGGCTCGCATTGCTGCCGCAGTCGCGTTGCTGATTGTTGGGGGGATCGGCGGGTGGAGCGTCCGCGATCTGGCGCCGGCTTTCACGTCTTCGGCGTCGGCATTGCTGGCCAGTTCGGTCTTCGACGACGCCATCGCTGCGCATCGGACCTTTTCCGTGGAAACTCGGCATCCCGTCGAGGTTGGCGCCGGCGAAGAGGCCCATCTCGTGCAATGGCTGTCAAAGCGCCTCGGCCACCGGTTGATCGTTCCCGATCTCAGCGGGCTCGGTTTCCAGCTGATGGGCGGACGGCTGTTGCCCGCCGACAGCGGGCCCGCAGCGTGGTTCATGTACGAAGACGGGAAGGGGACTCGGCTCAGCTGTTATTATCTTGTGGTTGATGCTGCCGAAGTGACGGAGTTCCAGTTTCGCGAGCAAAACGGCATCAGTGCGTTCTATTGGGTAGACAACGGGCTCGCCTACGCGATCGCCGCCAACGCTCCCAGAGACAAGCTGCTTAAGGTCGCGGAGATCGTGTACCAGCAGAACTCTCCCGACGGAGCGAAAGCCAAACTGCCGCCCGCGCCCGGAAAGCCCAGCTAACTCCTCGACCTACAGTTTTCGTCGGCGAGCTTCGACCGGAGCCGGAATAAGGCGTCCGTTCGCGAGTCTTAAATGACGCGGGTCACGTTTCGGCAGCAGGTCTGATGGCGGTGCCGGATCGCCTCCCGTTCGGCCGTGCTGCCGGTACTTCGCCCATGGGAGGACAAACCGCATGAAACTCGCCAGTCGAAGCTTCACTTCTGCCGCGCTCCTCGCGGCATGCTTGACTACCATCTCGGCCGCTCGTGCCGACGGTGGCGATGATCAGTCAAACCGCTACGTCATGACTAATCTCGTATCCGATCTTCCGGGTCAGGCTCCGAAAACCGACCCGGTTCTACAGAACGCCTGGGGCGTGGCGTTCACGCCGGCTGCCAGTCCTTTTTGGGTTTCAGATAACGCGACCGGGTGCTCGACGCTTTATGATGGGGACGGGACGATACTGTCATTGCAGGTCAAGATTCCACTGCCCGGTGGCCTCATTCCCAATACCGCCTGCATGCATGTCAATCCGCCCCCGGCGACCCCGCCTAATCCGACGCCGGCTGCGCCCACCGGCATGGTATGGAACCCAACCACAAATCCTATGACGGCGTTTCTTGTTCCTGGAACAACCACGCCTGCCTCGTTTATTTGGGCCACTGAGGACGGAACGATTTCCGCCTGGGCCGGTGGTCTCACGCCAAATCCGAACAATGCACGCCTCGCGGTCGACAATCCCGATACCACGAATGGCCCCGTATATAAGGGGTTGGTTTTTGGCGTTAACGCAAACGGCGTCTTCCTGTTTGCGACGAACTTTCGGGCTGGAACGGTCGACGTCTTCGATCATACGTACACCAAGGTCAGTACGGACGGGGGGTTCGCCGATCCGTACATCCCGCGCGGCTTCGCGCCGTTCGGGATTCAGAACATCGACGGTGTTCTCTTCGTGACTTACGCGAAGCAGAACGCGCAAAAGCACGATGACGTCGCCGGTTCGGGCAACGGCTTTGTCGATGTATTTGATACCGACGGTCGTCTGCTGCGCCGCTTCGCCAGCCGTGGCGCGCTGAACTCGCCCTGGGGCGTCGCGCGGGCTTCTTATTCCTTTGGCGATTTCAGCGGAGACGTCTTGATCGGCAATTTCGGGAATGGTCAAGTAAACGCGTTCGACTCTGACGGTAATTTCCTCGGAGCGCTACGGGACCAGAAGGGGAAACCACTCGCTATCGACGGGCTGTGGACGCTGACGCTGGGCGGCGGCGCGAAATCGAGTTCCGATACCCTGTACTTCACCGCCGGTCCGAACGGCGAGATGGATGGGTTGTTTGGCACCATTACCCCCGCCGCCACAAAATAAATTTCGCGGTGACCTAGTCACCTGTTACCAGGCGAGCGCCCAACCGTCGCGGCGCGGGTCGGATCCGGCGAGAAGCATGCCGGTCGCCGCGTCGCGGCGGATGATCTCGACACTGCACGGGCCTTCCAGATCGCCGACCGTTTTGACCGGGTGACCGCGGCGCGCGAGCTCCGCACGCACCGCCTCCGGAAAGCGCCGCTCGATCGTCAGCGCGTCCTCGCCGTCATGCGGCCAGTTGGCGTACTGACCGGGCACGTTCGAGGTCCAGCGCGGCATTTCGGCGGCCTGCTGCGGGTCGAGCCCGAAATCGAGCATCGCGGTCAGCACCTGCAGGTTGATCTGCACCTGGTTGTCGGCGCCGGGTGTGCCGAAGACGCACCACAGCGCCCCGTCCTTCAATACCAAGGGCGGGTTCATCGTGTGCCGCACCCGGCGGCCGGGCCGCAGCCGGTTCGGATGGCCGGGCTCCACGTGCCAGTAGCTCATCCGGTTGTTGAGCAAGATGCCGGTGTCGCCAGCCATAACACCCGAGCCAAAGCCGCTGTTGATGCTCTGCACGCCCGAGACCGCGTTGCCCTCGCCGTCGGCAGTGCAGAAATACGTCGTGTCACCGGCGGCAAGGCCCATCGTGTGGGTAGGCGCCGCACGCCGGAGATCGATTTGCCTGGCGAGCCTTGCGGCATTGTCCGCGGACAACAACTGCACGAGCGGTGCCTCGATAGAGCGCGGGTCGGCGCCCCAGCGCTCGCGGTCGGCGAAAGCGAGCTTCTTTGCCTCGACCATGACATGGACCGCATCAGCCGATAGGAGGCCCATGCCGGCGAGATCGAAATACTCGAGGATCTTCAATTCCTCGAGCAGCACGAAGCCGGTGGAATTGGGCGGGGCTTCGAGGACCGTAAAGCCGCGGTAGTCGATGCCGACCGGCTCTTGCTGCTCGGCTTCGAAGGCTTCGAGATCGGCAGCGGAGACCAGGCTTCCGGCCGACGCGAGAGCGGCAGCGAGCCGACACGCCAGGCGGCCGCGGTAAAAGGTTGCCGCCCCCTCCGCAGCAATCTCTTCGAGGGTACGGGCGAGATCTGTCTGCACGATCGCGGCGCCCAGCCGCGGCGGCTCGCCGTCGACGAGAAATGTTGTCGCCGTGCGGGGGTCCGCAAGCAGCGTCGGCCGATATTCGCCGGCGAAGTGGGTATAGGCGCAAGTGGCGCCAAACCCGTCGCGGGCAAACGCGATCGCCTCGGTGAATAGCTCGCGCCAGGGAAGCCGGCCATATTGTCGATGCATCATCCCCAGTCCGGCGACGGTCCCGGGGACCGAAACTGACAGCGGCCCGATCCGCGGGATGCCGCCTGTGTAACGTTCCGGCGTTGCCGCGACAGGGGCGGGGCCGGTGCCGTTGAACACGACGGCGCGGCCGCTTGCCCCGTCGTATACATGGTAAAATCCATCGCCGCCGAGCCCCGACATCATCGGCTCGACGACGGCGAGCGTCATCGCCGTCGCGACCGCCGCGTCGACCGCGTTGCCGCCGGTGCGTAGGGCTAGTAGCCCAGCCTGAGCGGCGAGGGGATGGTTGGCCGCTACTGCGCCGCGGGCTCCAATGATGACCGGCCGGTAGGAACGCATTTCTGCGGCCATTCTTGATCTCCTTTTCGTGGCATATTACCGGATAAAGAGCGCCGCGGCGGCAATGAGCAAGAGGTTATGAGAACAAGATACCGGTTCGCAGTGATTGGCCTGCTGCTTGCGCTGTCGTCTGTTGGCTGCGCCGACACGAGTGGCAGCTCCGACAATGACAAGCGCGGGGTCTTCTATGGCGGCGTTTCGGGAGGCCACACTTGGCCGTGAGCGCGCGCCCGACGAGTTGCGGCGTAATCGTCACCGACGGTGAAAAGCTGTTGTTGGGGCATGCGACCCGGTCACCGCGTTGGGACATACCCAAGGGAGTTGCCGAACCGAACGAGGCGCTCGCCGCCGCTGCGGCGCGTGAACTGCTCGAAGAAACCGGCCTCACGGTTGCTCCGGAAGAGCTCACCGATCTCGGCGTGCATGCCTATCTTCGCGGTAAGGACTTGGCTTTGTTTATGTGGAGGCCGACGCGACTGCCCGATCCGGAAAGTTTGACCTGCACGTCACAATTTGCGCTCCCCAACGGAACATTGCTGCCGGAATTCGACCGCTTCGGATTGTTCCCGTGGGAAGAGGCGCTTTTACGAGTCGGCAAGAACCTCGCGCGTGTGTTGGCGTCCCTCCGCCAGATCGTGATACGCTAGTGCGACCAAGAAGCAAGGAGGACCCGATGCCCAAGCTGCGCCACATCGCCATTGCCGCGGAAGATCCGGAGAAGATGGCTGATTTCTACAAGAAGGCGTTCGATTTCAAGGAGGTCGGACGGCCCAACGGAATGCTCGCGGACGGCGTG
>Ga0306926_10001485_pt1 | contig 23365 bp, 22 predicted proteins | sample flu12Cox44000178_FD_203759 | JGI IMG/M metagenome (GOLD analysis project Ga0306926, IMG submission 203759) | Lab enrichment of tropical soil microbial communities from Luquillo Experimental Forest, Puerto Rico - flux8day.12C.oxic.44.000.178 (v2)... | ecosystem: Environmental > Terrestrial >...
CAGGAGCCGCAGCTAGCGACCGACTCCAAGGTCTGGCGGCGCGAGCACGCCATCACCGACACCGCCAAGCCGGCGGTGCCGGCAGGCAACAAGGCCCCTATCACCGTCACCGGTCACGGGCAAAGGCTGGAATTCTAATAAGGAGACATTCATCGTGCCACAACAAATGATCTGGTTTTTCGTAAGCATCGCATTCAGCTTCATCGCGTGGGGGATAATCACCGCTCGATATATCTGGCCGGAACTCCGCCTCCAGCAACGCGCTGAAGCGTTGCGGCCTTTGCTCATCCTGCATAGCTTCCGCTTCATCGGGTTGGCATTCCTGGTTCCCGGTGTCGTGTCGCCTGACCTGCCGTCTGCCTTCGCGCATTCGGCGGCGTATGGAGACATCATTGCGGCAATTCTTGCGTTGCTTTCGCTGCTATTCCTGCCCAGTGCGGCTGGCGTTGCCGCCACATGGATCTTCAGCCTCTGGGGTTCAGCCGATATTCTCAACGCTTTCTACCAAGCCAATCACGCCGGACTATTGGCGGGACAGTTGGGAGCCGCTTTCTTCCTTCCGACTTTGATAGTACCGCTGCTGCTGATTACGCACGGACTCGCTTTCCGAATTCTTCTGCAGCATCAACCTGAACCCGCAATGCAAGAAAGCCGGCATCTAGCATGAGTGTCGCACTAGGTCCTCGTAAACCGGCTAATCCGACATCAAGTTCGAAATAGTGACAAGGGTGACGCTGGAAGTCGTTCAAAAAGAAACGCCCAAATAAAATGGCGCGCCCGGAGGGCTCGAACTCCCGACCTTCTGGTTCGTAGCTATACCTAATTCACACAAGTCGCTGTCCTTGCGAGACTTGTCTCTTCCTCAGTTGGACAAACCGGACAAACCCTCGATTTTTCAAATAGAGCGCGCGTCACAGCCCTAGTCCGAGCAGCTGCTCAGGCGACGGTCTGAAAATCCGAATGCCGCTGACCGAAGCTAGAGTACGACGACGAGGTCGCGCTTTTCGGACTTTTGTGCCAATAACGCGAAAATGTTGCGATCGAGGGTCACGAGCTTGCCTTTCCTGTGAACGGCAAGTCCCAGTAGATACGCATCGGTGATTTGCTGGTGCCCGACCGGTTTTGCCTGCGCAAGTTCTACTGCTTCCGTTAACTGGATTTCATCGCGCCAGAACTCATGGCCGGGATGTTCCAAGTTTGAACCAAGCAAGGCGAGGGCATTCGCCGGAGTTAGCGCGTTTGGCGAAAAGGCTGGATTCGAAACGATGCGAACAAAGGCCGCTTGGGTCATGGGACAGCTCGCCCACTTCTCTGTCCCTCTTTTCGAGAGCCAGTGTTGCACTCTCGCGTGCGCCGCGTGAGCCGGCCACATCATGGCGATCAGGACACTCGCGTCCAGCAGGCAGACTCGACTCACTCGAGTTCTTCCTCCAACTTGCGTACTCCTTCCGTAGTCACCGTTGGGGAGTCGGAAGGAAGATCCACTACGTGAAAGCCGTTCACGATGCGCGTCTGGAGCGGAGCTTGCAGACCTCGTCGTACCAACTCGGACACAGCCTTGCCAAGGGCGATTTCCCGGTTGTTCGCATACCGCTTCACATCTCGAAGCACATCATCATCTATAGAGAGAGTGGTTCTCATGGCTAAGATGATGCAATAGAGAGAAACTGATGTCAATCATTGGTTATAGACATCGGAAGAACACTTTTGATGCGGCCCGCCCGAGCGAGCTGTTCCTCCGTTTCAAGAGACGCAAAATGAAGAGTTTGTGAACTAGCTGGTCCCTATTCTTGGAACACCTGCGTCTAACAAACCGGAGCTGGACCGGATCGCCGCCCCCAAGATCGACCTAAGCTGTAATCGGCTGACCGAACGCGCCAGGCGCAGATCGAGCGGTTCCGGTCGTCAGCGCAGCATACTGCAGAAGTGAGTGGCGTCTTTCAGCTATGCTATTTTCGAAGCATGGCTAGAAAACAGGTAGGGATTCGCTAATTAGGGGGCAAGCGCCGGCGGTCGTGTTCCTCATGGCCTTAGGCTGCATGGCTAATGCTTGCTCCACACGCAGAGAACGAGAAGCGGCACTCAAGGAAGACCTTCGCGTCATGCGAATGGCCATTGATAAATATACGCTCGATAGGGCGCATTCCAGTCCTTACAAGATTTAGTAAACGCACACTACTTAAAGGGGATTCCGACAGACCCTTTCCGGAAAAAAGGATTGGGCGCCGAATTATAGCGACGTCGTTCTGACGCCAGACCAGATGGTAAGCGGAATTACAAACGTGCAGTTCTGCTTCGTGCTCGTAGAGCGTGCCTTTTTCTCGCAAGCGGAGCACTGCTTGGAAGACACCAAGCTCCTTGCCGGAGTCTTCGTCAATATCAGCGACAACAAACCGCAAGTACGTCGTCATCGAGGCTAGCCTCGCATGGCTAAGCACCGAAGGTAGTGCCGTTGAGAGATACACCCGGAGGAAACGGGCGGCGGCGGACCGATGTGCCGCGCCTGGTTCTCTTTCGCGGACTAAGAATTCGTCGTAATGAGCGAAATCACGGCGCGAGATTGACGATAGCGGGATGAAGTTCCCAAAGAGTCTTCACCTGCGCCGAGCCGCGTCCGAGCCCAATCGCTTTATGGTCGAAATCCAAGAATGCCAATCCGATGACATCCGCTGGCAATCCTGCTGGTAGTTCGCCGCCATGTGTTGGGTCCAGTGTGAATCCGTGCTTTGCGAGTTGCGCTTGAAGATCTTTGCGAGCGCTACAGTACTCACTATCGACGGGTGTCTCCACGATGATACGTCGTGCATCTTTGTCTGCCGTCTGCGAGATTTCGACATGAATATCGCAATCATCGCTGTTTATACTGACTTCCTGGACGAAAGCGACTGCAATGTGAAAAACCTGAAGTTCGACACCAGTTCGAGGAGGATCGAGAGAGCCGGGATCGTTCTGCGGCCAGCTGTAAATCGTATCTATCGTAGTCTCCTCGGGAGTCACATCTGGAATCGGGACATGCTTCTCGTCGTGGCGGTATTCAACGCCTTGGTCCAGCGGACTGCACTTGCAAAGGTCTTGCGGCTCGATCTGGCCCAGGTTCACGCTTGCGCAGGAAATCGCAAGACCCACTGTAACCGCCAAGATACCAACTGTTATGCATCGGCGCATGAACGTGCTGTAGAAGTCGCCTGTAATAGGACGGCCCGACTGGAACGTGATTGAACCTACTCCTTCAGGCGCTGTCCATACCCGAGTATTCGTAGATTCGCACCGAATCATGCTATTGCGCTAAGCATGGCGACATCTCTGCCGCCCTTTGTCTAGCGTTTACGGCTGTCTTCCTCTCACTTAATCGCTTGAAGAGTGCAACCAGGGACCACTTTCGCGGCCCGCTTAGGGCGTTTTGAGATCGGAAGCTCGTCGTGCTTTGCGCTTTGCTATGCATCCATGTGGATTTCTCCTACTAAAGAAATATGGCGACACCGACGCCAAAGGACTACAAAGTTTTATTTGCGCTGCTTGCGGGAAGCGGACTGCGGATCGGTGAGGCACTCGGTCTGCGAGTCACCGACTTCAACGACGATTTCACAACAATCAAAGTCAGCCGAAGTGTATTCCGGCGGACAACCCAAATCCCCAAGACTCCGAACGCCGTTCTGCGAGATAGACCTATCGTCAAGCCTCGCGGCACACGTGAAACAATTCGTTGGCAATCGGACGTGAGGCTTCCAGGTCGAATCCGGTTCAGGAAAGCCGACGTGCACGGCCTTCGCAATAGTCTTCGCGCCTGTACCTGCGGAGTGATCATTTGTGCGATACGTCGAAGGCTCTGCGCAGCCCCCAACCCAAAGCCGATTACTAATAAACGAAGGCGTGACCGCCAGCTTGGCACTCTGCATTTGTAACTTGTTGTGTCTATAATGGCTTGCTAGAGTTGAGCTTGTTTGCTCTGCGCTGACGCCATATGTCACAAAGCTTTCCGAAAATAGTGATTGGTGCAGACAGTGCCGACCACTTCGCCATCCGGATCCCACCTCTCCGCTAATCTCCAAACGTATCGAGCATCGGAACAAAGCTTAGGGTCATGGAATCGAAAGGACAGTAAGCATGTGACGAAACTCAATGAAAATGAGCAACTAGACCAGAGAGTACGCCAAAGCGCGGACTTATTGGCGGGCATCATCGGATCGGCTATGGACGCGATCATCGCTGTAGATGATGCCCAGCGGATCATGGTGTTTAATGCCGCTGCGGAAAAAATATTCGTTTGTCCTGCTATTGAAGCAATCGGGAGTTCCGTCGAACGCTTCATTCCACAACGCTTCCGTGCCGAACACGGCACGCGTGTCCGTCGCTTTGCCGAGAGCGGGGTCACAAATCGCACACTGCATGGCCTGGGCACACTATGGGGGCTGCGAGCGACTGGCGAAGAATTTCCTATCGAAGCTTCCATCTCCAAGCTTGAATCTGGCGGTAAGAAGTTCTTCACCGCTGTGATTCGAGACATCAGCGCGCGCAAAATGGCGGAAGAGGCATTGCGCGAGAGCGAAGAGCGGATGCGACTGGCACAGTCGGCGGCTCGCATTGGGACTTTCGAGTGGAATATTCGAACTGGAGCCAATACTTGGACGGCAGAACTGGAGGCGATGTACGGTTTGCCGCCGGGGGGCTTTGGCGGGACGCAGACCGCCTTCGAAAATCTGGTTCACCCCGATGATCGGGCAAGAGTGATCGAGTTAGCTAACTGGGCGTTGAAGACGGGACAGCCGACAAAGGGCGAATGGCGCGTAGTCTGGCCTGAGGGGAGTGTTCATTGGATAGCTGGACGCTGGAAAGTTTACATGAATGAATCTGGTCAGCTTGCGCGAATGGTTGGCGTCAATATGGATATAACCGACCGCAAACTTGCAGAACAGGAACTCAGCAAAGCAAACGAGAGGCTTCGTCTCGCGCTTGAAGCTGGCTCAGCCGGAGGTTGGGATTACGATCTTAAAAATGGTAAGGATGTCTGGTTCGGCACGGCGCATGCGCAACTCGGAATGGCATGCGACGAGACCTTGGGATCGCGTAAGGAATTCTGGGATCGCATACATGAGGACGACCGCAAACGTGTGGAACACGCATTACAGGTAGCCAAAGATAGACGCGAGGAGTTTGCCGAGGATGTTCGGGTTGTTTGGCGGGACGGGTCAATTCACTGGTTACGTTCACGAGGACGGTTCCACTACGCCGCAAACGGAGAAGCAGAGCGTTCGGTAGGCATATCGCTCGACATCACCGAGCGCAAGGTAGCTGAAGACAGATTGCGAGAGTACGAGGCGGCGGTGGAAGGTGCGGAGGATATTATCGGGGTTGTAGACCGAGAATACCGCTTGCTTCTTGCGAACCGTCAGTATTTGAAGATGCGGAATCTGACCAGGGAGCAAGTTGTAGGGCATTTCGCCACTGAAGTATTGAACAAGGAAGTATTCGAGACTTTCGTCAAGCCCAAACTCGATGAATGTTTTCAAGGTAAGGTGGTTAGGTACGAAATGAAATTCTCGTACCCTACGGTTGGGGAGAGGGACTTATTGCTTTCTTACTTTCCGATCGAAGGTGTTAACGGGGTTGATCGAGTCGCCTGTATTCTGCACGACATCACTGATCGTAAGCGGGCAGAACAAGCGCTTTTGGAAATGAACCGCACGTTAGAAGTGCAAGGTTCATTACTGCGATCACGGGAGGAACTGCTGAGCGTCTTTGTTAAAAACGTACCAGCGGCGGTCGCGATGCTCGACCGTGACATGCGTTATCTGCAAGTCAGCGACCGGTGGTGCAGTGATTACTTACCTGGCAGAGCAGAGATACTAGGGCGTTCCCACTATGAGATTTTTCCAGATATGCCTGACCGTTGGAAAGAGGTTCACCGCCGCGCCCTTCAAGGAGAAACCTTGCGAGCCGACGAAGACCGTTGGGATGCGCAAGACGGCCCGCATTGGGCACGCTGGGAGGTGCGTCCTTGGAAGACTCCTGAAGGCGATGTGGGAGGGATTCTCATCTTTGCCGAGGACATTACCCGCCGCAAGCAGATGGAAGAAGCACTGTCCGGCATGACCCGAAAGTTGGTTGAGGCACAGGAGCAAGAACGTACCCGTATCGCCAGAGAGCTTCACGACGACATCGCACAGCGTCTCGCAATGTTGGCAATCGAAATCGAAGAGATGCAAGTGCATCGTCCTGAAATGCCCTCTGAAATGCGGGACCAGGTGCAAGAACTCTCAAGGAGGACAAAAGAGATATCGTCTGACATCCAGTCCTTATCGCATGAGTTGCATTCCTCAGCATTGGAGTTTCTGGGTCTCGAGACAGGCATGAGAAGTTGGTGCAAAGAGTTCAGCGAGCGGCATAAATTGGAGATCACCTTCCAGAGTGATGGTGTGCAACAACCACCGCATGAAATCTCGTTATGCCTGTTTCGAGTTCTACAGGAAGCACTGCAGAATGCCGCCAAGCACAGTGGCGCTAAACGGATAGACGTGCAACTGGCGGGGAACTTAGGTGAGATTCGTCTCATCGTCTCTGATTTAGGCACAGGATTCGACTTCAAAGCACCAGAGCGAAGCCGAGGTCTGGGCCTCACCAGCATGCAGGAGCGAGTTCGGCTAGTTGGCGGGACGATTGCGATCGATTCGAAGCCACAGGCTGGAACGACTATTGACGTCCGTGTGCCTTTCGATGCACAGCTAGACTACAAGTTTAACCGCACCTCTTCGGGTCAGTAAGTGGGAGGAGCCAAATTCTTTCCGTGTCATAAGTATCTACAAGTCTACAAGAGTACGCGGAAATTTTGATCTTGAGTTAACCACGAAAATAGCCTGCGTGCTTGTGGTGTGCTTCTCGCGGGAATGGTCATATTTGTTTCATACGCGTCTCGCCCCGGACTATCCGTCGTTTCGTTTTGTGGTTACTGTACTCTGCTATTTTTCCCTCCCAGATACCTTCGGGAGACGCATGACAGATTTTCTCAAAGTGACGCTAGAAGCAAACGAGGTGTCACCTAATTCTGGAACGCTCAACGCAATATAGGTTCAGTTCCCGATTTACGCCCTAATCGCCGTGGATTTTGGCGCGAGGAACTTTAACGGTTCGTCGACTTCTCAGGCCTTATCAAGCCTTCAGGAGAACCCCGCGCGTGAGATCGGCAGCTCGCGAAGCCGCTCCCCGGTCGCGGCGAAGATGGCATTACAGATGGCGGGAGCGATCACCGGAACTCCACTTTCACCAATCCCGGTCGGCGGGTTCTCGCTGGAAATGAGGTGCACGATGGTTTCCCGCGGTGCGTCGTTAGTCCTTGCCATTTGATAATCGTGAAAATTAGATTGACGTATTACCCCATTTGCCGCAGTGATTTCACCGTACCGCGCGATGCTGGTACCGAAGACCGCCGCGCCTTCGTACTGCTTGCGCATGCCTTCGGGATTCACAATCGTCCCCGCGTCGGCAGCGGTGTCCACGCGCAAAATTTTCACGTGCCGGTTCTTGTCCACTTCGACGCGAACCACGCTCGCGACGCAAGTCAAGCTGGTGCGATGAACGACCACGCCCCATCCCTCGCCAGCGCTCCGGCCGCGTTTGGCCCACCCCGACTTTTCTGCCGCGAGCTCGAGGACACGGCGAAATCTAGACGTGTCCACAGGAAAGCGGGCGTACGCCGCATCATCCAAAGGATAGTCCGCCGGAAGACTTTTGCGGTCGATGATTCGGTCCGGCCCCAGCAATGCCAGTAGGTATTCCACGGGGTCGGCTTTGGCGGCATGGGCCAGCTCGTCCGCGAAGCAATTGATTCCATAGCCGTGAAAGGCGTTGCAGACGGAACGAAACCACCCGAATCGCAAGTGGGCTTGTGCTGCGCCATTTTCGATGCGTAGGTTCGGCACCGCGAAAGGCATATCCGTTGAGCCACACGCCAGCTCCCATGGTTCCGGATAAACCGCGTCGGCTGTAAAAGTGGATTTGATCGGCGGAAAAACGGATCGGTGTAGCCAGGCTACCGGCTTGCCAGAAGCATCCAGAGCCGCTTTGAAGTACATTGCCGACGCGGAATGGTAATAGTCGAATTGGATGTCGTCCTCGCGCGTCCATACAACCTTGACGGGCACTCCTACTTTCTTTGATAACACCGCGGCCTCGGCCGCATAGTCCGCGAAGGACTTGCGACCGAATCCACCGCCAAGGAGTGTGACGTGGCAGACCACGTCTTCTTTCTTTACACCAACCGCGGCCGCGACCGCCTCTTGCACACCTTGCGGATTCTGCGTGCAGGTCCACAGTTCCACTTTTCCGTTCCGGAAATCTGCCAGCGCCGCCGGAGGCTCCATGGGCGCGTGCGAAAGAAGCGGCGTGTAATATTCTGCCTCGATGGTCCGCGCGCCTGAGTTGAACGCGGCATCTACGTCGCCTTGGTTGCGGACTAGTTGGCAGGGCTTGCGCGCCGTGTTCTGCAATGCCTCGCGGTAGGATGCCGACGTGTAACTGCTGTTCGGTCCGGCTTCCCATTCGATTTTGAGTTTTTTTCGGCCCCGAAGCGCGGCCCAGCTGTTGCTGGCAAGAACCGCGACTCCGCCCAGTGGCTGAAGTCCATGTGGTGGCTTAAAGCGTCCGATGGTTTCGGTCTGACGAACGCCAGCCACCTGCAAAGCGGCGGAATCGTCAACGGACCTCAGCCGGCCGCCCAGCACCGGGGAACGCTGAATCGAAGCGAATAGCATCCCTTCGAGCCGAGCGTCCTGTCCATACTTTGCCTTTCCCGTGCAGATTGCCGCGGCGTCGTAGCTACTTTCTTCCTTGCCGATGTAGCGCCACGAATTTCTTTCCTTGAGCTGGACCTCTTCGGGCCTCGGCACGGGCAGGCTGGCTGCAGCGGTGACGAGGTCGCCATAGCCGATGAATCGATTCGACGCCTTGTGAATCACTTTGTGCGGTTCGGTCGAGCACTCGTTTAGCGGCACGGCCCATTGCTGGGCCGCGGCCTGGACAAGCATCAGCCGGGCCGTTGCGCCAGTTTGGCGCATGACCGAAAAAAATGTCCGGATCGAAGCTGAGCCATCGGTATCTTGATTGCCGTACTTCGCATCTCCGTCGGCTTGCTCGATCGTGACGTGTTGCCAAACGGCGTCCAGTTCGTCAGCGATAATGCGCGGCAGCGATGTACGCACACCTTGCCCCATCTCCGAGCGATGCACCATGATCAGGACACCACCATCGGAATGAATCGCGAGGTACACGCTAGGTTGAAGCGGCCCAATGTTTGTTTGGCCGATTTCGCGCGCGAGAATTTCCGCCGGTCTGAGCAAATGCACACCCAGCACGAACCCACCCGCTGAGAGCGAGCCGCGTAGAAAATCGCGGCGGCTGAGGTTTTCAATCGAATTCATGCTTTTGCGATGAAATAGCTAATAGACCCAGGGCGCAGCTAGACGATAGTCTCGCGCCACGTATCCGTCAACCTGGCTGGAAACTCTGGGGTCAGAGGAACGTTTGCTGCCCAACCGTTTGGGGTGCATGAGGCCAAGAGTTTCTCGACGCTTCTCTCCGTGCTTGGCAAACGTTAATCAGGAATTATCGATACGATAAGAACTGAGCGACTTAAACAACATACCTGTCGCGTGGGGCAGTTCGGCGAACAATCGCTTTAGTCGTAAAGTCGTCCTTACGGTTTCTTTATGAAACAATCCGGAAAGAACTGTATTCCTTCATATAGCAATCTTTAGGCAAAATCGTACGCACCTGACCCATTCGGGCTAACCCACGGCCATAAATTCCCGGAAAGGAGATATGCCGCGAATTCTCATCGCTGAAGATCGTCAACAAATGCGGAACACTCTCCGCAATCTATTCACCCTGTATAGCAAATGGGATGTTTGTGGTGAAACTGCAGACGGTCGGCAAGCTGTAGACGCAGCCGTGGCATTAAAACCCGACCTCGTTTTACTTGATTACAAGATGCCGAATGGCGACGGTATCGAAGCAGCGTCAGAACTCAAACAGAAACTGCCGAACACACCTGTAGTAATCTTCACGCTTTACAAAACCGCTGAACTGGAATCGCGGGCGCGGAAGGTCGGGGTTCGCGCTGTGATCGGAAAAGAAGAAGGCGTAATAAAGCTGCTGCATACGATCGAAGAGGAACTAGCGCCACCGCTTGTTAAAATCCCAAGTCTTTCTGCACCTTTATGAGCGTTAAAGCTGAGCAAGTTCAACAACTGTATTTATGCAGTGAAGAAATTCTATTTGCATCTCGGGTCGATCGACTCAACCGCGCTATCTCCTGCTGTCTAATAGCGAAAATTACAGGTGAAGATCGCAAACGTCTCCACTACTTGTTGATCGCCGAGGCAATCTCGGCCAAGTTCATGAAACTCCATTCGCGAGGAAAGGTCGGCGAATCGAAGATTCTGGAATTAATGTCGCTCCTGGAGGAGGAACTGGGCGGACGACTTTATAAACAGACTATCTAGTTTAGGCCTTGCCATTTGCAGATCAGGTTGTTAAGCAGTAGCAAATGTAAGCCTGATTCGCGATAGGCGAACTAGGATTTAGCCTGTGGTTGCCCGACCCTAGAACCAGACTAAAACTGAGCGCACCGATTCGGAGGCGTCACGTCAAAAGATGCGCTGTGAGCGCCCGGGGGGACTCGAACTCCCGACCTTCTGGTTCGTTGGGGGATTTCGCTCACTACGCCAATCTACGGCAACAGACAACAGCCAAAAGAATCTGTGAGGGAAGGGAACTGCTTTCGGCTGGTTTCGGCTGGTGTTTTGTGGATCGACACCTTACTCGCAGCGAAGCGCGACCATCGGATCGACCCCCATGGCGCGGCGAGCAGGAAGGAAGGCGGCGACGAGCGCGACCAGAACCAGTAGGAACGAGAACTCTGCCAAGATCGCTAAATCGACGGTCACCACGCCGTGGATGGCGCTAGCCAGGAGGCGACTGAGGACGAAGGCGACAGGAACCGCTATCACCAAGCCGATCAGTGTGAGCCGTAGGGCATGCGCAAGCACGAGTCTCATCAGGTCGCACGGGTTGGCGCCAAGGGCAACGCGAATACCAATTTCGTGGGTGCGCTGGGCAACGCTCTCCGAAAGGACACCGTAAACCCCTACCAAAGAGAGGGCCAACGCAACCATTCCGAAAACCCCCATCAAAATCCCCATGATGCGGATGATGCCGATGGAGTCCGTGACTTCCTTTTGCAGAGTGCCGACACCCCGCAGTGCCACGCCGGAATCCAACTTTAGGACGATCTCGCGGACCGAGGCGGCGTAGCTAGTGGGGTCGGCCCCGGAGCGGAGCAGAGTGGTCATGCTTGGCTGTGGTGACTGAAGGAATGGGCGGTAGAGAGTAGGGCTGGCAGCAGGATTCCACCAGTTCTGGCGGACGTCCGCGACAATCCCGATAATGGTGATCCAAGGCGAGGCGGAATCGGACTTGCCGAGCTTGATTCTCTTGCCGACAGCGATTTCAGCGGGCCAGTAGCGCTCGACCATGCTGCGGCTGACGATAGCGACCTGGGGTTGGGTGAACGTGTCCGATTCCGTGAACCGACGGCCAGCGAGGAGTGGAATACGCAGGACCGGAAAAAAGTCCGGTGTAACAGTTTGTATCGCCGCGGATGGAGTCTCGTTGATTTTGGGCGAGGGCCGACCTTCGATGGTGAAAAAGGCGGTTTCGTTATCCACGTTGCTGGCGGGATGATTCGAGGAAAGGGCCACTTGTGTGACGCCCGCCAATGCGGCTGCGGAATGAAGATACTGCTGATAAAAATTGGCAATCTGCGTTTGCTGCGAATAGGTCTTCTCAGGTAGCGAGAGTTCAATGCGAAGCACGTTGAACGGATCGAGGGCGGCGTAAACATTGGAAAGCCGCAGAAACCCTTGAATCGTCAATCCCGCGCAAACTAGCAAAACCAAAGCGAAGGCCACCTGAGAAACAACCAATGCGCTGCGGAGTCTCCCTTTTGCCCGTGAGAGTGATCCAGGCCCTGATTCCTTCAGCGCAGCCGTTAGATTGGCACGGCCAGCGTGCACAATGGTGGCAAAACCGAAGCCAAGTCCCACAAACAGAGCCATGATGATGGCAATAGCGAGCACGGTTCGGTCGACTTGGATCCCATCCCAGCCGGGAACCCACTTGGTCCAGTCCTGGGAAATGCTGCTGCGCAAGAGGCGCACGGTCCAGAAAGAGATGGCTGCGGCAGCAATTCCGGCAAGCAAAGAAAACAGCGTGGTCTCGCAAATAAACAAGCGAGCCAGGCGGCGTTGGCCCGCCCCCAAAGCCGCTCGCATGGCGATCTCCTTTTGGCGGCCAATGAGACGCGCGAACGTGAGATTCGCCAAATTGGCGCACGCCAGGAAAAGAACGAAGACGGCAGCGGCCTGCAGTGAAAGAAACAGCGGCACTGTGTACAGATACAACTCTTTACGAAGCTGCAGGGCTGTTGCAGAGCGCCCGGCATTGGTTTTCGGATAGGCTTGTTCGAGCCGCTGCGCATATGCGCTGAGGGCCGCGGTTGTTTGCGCGACGCTGACTCCGGCTTTCAATCGGGCAAGGGCCATAACGGACAGGTCGGAGCGATCAGCCTTCTGCTCGGGAGCAAGCGCGAGAGGGATCCACAGTTGGGCCGGAACCGGATAACTGAATTTCGGCGGCATAATTCCGACAACCGTGTAGCTCCGTTCACTGAGTTTGATTGTTTTCCCCAAGATAGCCGGATCACTGGCGAAGCGTTGCCGCCACAGACTATAGCCGAGAAGGACGACTTGATCGAAGCCAGGTTGCTCTTCGCTCGTTACGAAGCCGCGGCCTAAGGCGGGCCTGACACCGAGCACGTCAAGGAAGCTAGCAGAGACAGCGCAACCGAGAACAGGTTCAACGTCGCCCTCGGTGGCCAAGTTGAAACTCTGGTCGCGATATGTCGTGACCTCCTCAAAAACGCCAGCGCCGGAGAGAAAGTCGGCGGCGTCCGCAGGGGCAATGTTCCGCGCGTCATAGCCCTCATCAATGCCGCGATTTTCCCAGACACGGACGAGACTATCGAGATTTTTGAAATCGTAAGGATGGAGAAGCAGCGCGTTTACCAAGCTGAAGACCGCGGTGTTGGCGCCAATGCCGAGAACGAGGGTGAGGACCGCAATGCCGGTGAAGGTGGGAGATTTGTAGAGTTGGCGAAGCGCGAACCGGATGTCTTGCACGAGCTGTTCAGCCCATACGACACGCCACACCGCTCTTGCGTCTTCCTTAACTCGCACAACGTTTCCGAACTTTCGCAACGCCAAGTAACGCGCCTCGTCAGGCGATATCCCGCGATCGATATTCTCTTGGGTCGCCAGTTCGATGTGGTCGCGGATCTCCTGATCGAGATCGTCCAGCAGGCGTTTCCCGCGCCTGTTCATTCACGCTCCTCCGTCGGTCGCAGTATCCGCGCGATGGCACCGGCCAATCTGTCCCACTTGTTAGTCTCTACGGACAGTTGCTTTCGGCCTTTCGCTGTCAACCTATAGAACTTGGCCCGCCGGTTGTTTTCAGAGGTTCCTTCTTCCGCCGAAATCCATCCTCGCTTGATCAGCCGGTGTAGCCCCGGGTACAGCGAACCCTGCTCCACCTGTAACACTTCGTCGGACCTAAACTCAATCGCTTTTGCGATAGCATGACCATGCGCGGGTCCCAACAAAAGAGTCCGCAAGATTAACAGGTCAAGTGTGCCCTGCAACAGTTCAAGGCGTTCTTTTTCTTCAGTAGACATTCTAGGTGATCCTACGGCCCCTCCAGTAGAATGTCAAGGTGAGTGAGCACCACCATGCGAACCCGCGGACGTATGCGAGGGGCCGCGCACGTGAGGCTGTGCGGGGAACACCTGCGGCTCCGCTTTGCCGTATCCGCGTGTTATTAGGTCATGCTATTCGGGTTCGATGGGTAGTTTGGGGATCAGAGACTTCACGACGTCTGCCAACTTTTCAAGGCCATCATGCTTCGACAAGACAACGTCGAATTTCCCCGAGGCGACCAACTCCGGTCCAAGCTCGTCGCCGAGCGCCGAGAAGCCAACCGCTTTGACACGTACTCGCCGCGCCTGCCCTTCAAGTTGATTCGTTTTATGAAGCGTGAAAATCACAACAGGTACACCCGGCAATTTTTGCGCAAGTTCGGATGCGACCTCGACTCCATCTCCGTTAGGCATCTTGTAATCCAGCAGGACGAGATCAGGCCTTAACACTACGGCTGCGTCTATGGCTTGCCGAACGTCTTCCACTTCTCCGCAGACATCCCAATCGCTACAAATGGCGAATAGATTTCGCAAGGTATTTCGCATGATGGCGCGGTCGTCTGCGATTAAAATTCTCGCTGGCATACACAACTCACTCACCGAGATTGCGGCGTCGCCATCTTCGGACCAACGACGTTCACTTCTTATAGCTTCCTCCGAGGGAGGGGAATACACGTTTTCCCCGATTTAATCGCCCCTTTACCGGCACGACACGAGCGATTGACCGGCTGATCGACACAGACTACAAGTGAAATAGCTTATGTTCGGCACGGCCCTCGGACATAAGTTAGGAGTGCACGCCGGGCTGGTTGGCTGGGAGGGTGTGCGGCTCCGCTTTACCCCACTCGTATGGAGTAACCGTGATTAAGGCGGATAAGAGCAGTATTGTTATCGTGCAGTTGGACGACAGAATAAGGATACTTGAGGCCAAGACCGCGGACGCTGAGACAAGAACACACCTCCTTGGCCTTGCAAAGGAAAACTCTTACCGATGCTATGAATTTCAAGAGCAGCGTTCCGCCACGGCTCCCCGAGTTTATGTATGCTCTTTCAGTATTTTGAGAGTCTGATCTAGCGTGCGGAGACCGCAGTCTCCAAGTTTCGCCCGAAGTTGAAAATCATTGCAGGATGAAGCGAATCCAGGCGATTCGGCATCTTGTAATCCGAGAGAACCAGGTCAGGCTTCATGCGAGGGCAGCATCGGCGGCTTGCTTGCCGTCTAGCGCCTCCCCACATAACATCCCACTTGCTCTAACAGGCCACTGAAAAACTGTGCGGCGAAGCAAATTCTCGTTTGATTGCGTCACTTTTGAGAAGCTGGCCGATTATTCGCGTCGTTTTTCTTGCGCTGCCGCGTCCCAGGCGGGCGTTTCGACGTCGTGCAGATACACCACGACCCGGACTTACTGCCCGGGAACTGCGACGGCCATCAGGTTTCGCATGCGCACCAGATTGTAGGCTGCGCAAGCGAACGTAAACAGCCAGTCCACTTTCAACGTTCCGCGATGCCGCACCTTGCGCAGCAACGCAATAGTCTTCAGCCAGCCAAAACATTCTTCGATGCGCTTCCTTTTCTTCTGGCTGAGGCGGTAGCCGGCATGTTGCGTAGTGCGCCCATCAATGGCGCTGCCGCCGCGACGCGCCAGGTTTTGCGCCACGTGTGGCGTTACGCACATGTTCCGGCACTCGCGCACAAAATCCGCGGTATCAAATCCTTTGTCGCCGCCCACGGTCACGCGCCCGGTTCCCGGAATCTGTTGCAGCATGGCCATCGCCGCATCGCGCTCGGCGGTGCCCGTGGCCTCCCACACCAAGCTCGACACAATCAATCCATGGCGATTCTCCACCAGCAGATTGCCGCTGTAGCTCAACTTGGCCTCCTTGCCTGCACTTTTGCGCGCCAGCAGCGCGTCGGGATCGCTTTTCGATTCGTGCGTTTCGTTCGAGCGCTTCTCCCCACGAAAATTCACTGTGGGATTTCCCGGATCGTCCGGCGGAGGCGAACCCTTCTTCTCCTTGGGCTGGAAACTCTTCACGCTGGCCCACGCTTCCAGAAGCGTGCCGTCCACGGTGAAGTGCTCGTACGATGCCCAGCCCTTCTCCCGCGCCTGTTCCACCACCCGCGCTTGAAATTCCTTGGCTACCTCGGCCTCCAGCAACCGGTTGCGGTTCTTGGTGAACACCGTCGCATCCCACACCGCGTCATCCAAATTCAGTCCCACAAACCAGCGAAACAAAATGTTGTAGTCCATCTCTTCCATCAAGAGCCGCTCGCTGCGCACCGAATAGAACAGCTGCAGCAGCTGTGCGCGCAATAACTGCTCCGGCGGAATCGATGGACGTCCCACCTTCGCGTACATCTTGTTGAACTGTGGCGACAGCTGCTTCAGGATTTCGTCCACCATCGTGCGGATCGGCCGCAACGGATGGTCTTTGCGCACTCGCCGCTCGGGAGAAATGTAACTGAACACGTGCCCTGCTGCTGATCGGTTCCTCGCATGCGTCTTTGGACGCGTGGTGCATCATTTCGTTACAACATTTCCGAGATTTTCGGCGGCTTGCTAAGTACACTCACCACGTGCAAGACGCGGCATCCACTAAGCCAGCAGGCTGGCTCGCGACAACGCTTCTCTTTGGTGTTCCAGCCTTGGTGTTCGCTTTTCTCTTTCATTGGCTGGGGCCACATCTTTGGCATCGAGGGACGTCGTGGTGGCGCATTTTCCACTTGTTACTGATTCTGCCGCTCAGCTTGATGTTAGTTGCCGCGTTAGTCGGCGCCACCCTTGATGTGAGTTCTGTCTCCTGGAAGAACCTTGCGCAACGGTTGCGCCTTTCAGCTCCGCAGGGAACGGCTTGGCTCTGGGCCGCTGCTCTTTCAGGGTTCATGTTTGGCGGCACTTCGGCGGATCTTGTCGCTGTTGCCGCATCGTGGTTCGCCCTGTGGAGAGAAAAACGAAGCCAAATACGGGGATTCGTCGTGGTCCTGATGGCCGTGCTCGTCAAGCGTAACGCTGGGCTCCTTCAACCAACTCTTGCGTCCATAAAATTCTTTGATCCTTCTCGGTTCCATGGCGCGTTCTTTGCACATTTCGGCCCACACGACTTCATGGACATTCCATTGCGCGGCGCCTGGTGGGTTCTCGTCTACTATGCGGGTGTGATGCTGGTGTGCAACATCGGCGGCGAGGAATTGTGGTGGCGTGGATATGTGTTGCCAAGACAGGAACTGGCATTCGGCAAGGCTGCATGGGTTGTTCATGGCATCTGTTGGTCAGCCTTCCATCTATTCATGCAGCCCACTCTCTGGGATACAGTCCGGATGTCAATCACGGGTGTGGCGCTTTCCTTTGTTGCACAACGCACAAGAAGCACTTGGCCGGGCATCGTCGCCCATAGCTTCGGAAACCTAGACTTCTTTCTAAGCCTGGTCAGAGGGGTAATATCTCCTTGAACCAAGCTGCTAGCATCAGCTACCCGAGTCCGCCGATGGGAATTACTTCAACACACAGTTTTTCCGCACCCTGCTAAGGAGTGAACAGATGGCATAAAGAGTACTTCGCGACAGCGGTCCCAGCGGCATCTTGTAAGCTAAAACGCTCCGGAAGCAACTGGTATCGGTTGCGGGGTTTCCGACGTTGATGCCGGCATTGGGTTATTTTTAGCTCAGTTGGCTCAGATGGGAGCGGTCAAATCGTTGGGCATTAAGGCGGATACCGATTAAACCAAAAAGGGGAATTTGTTCGCAGGAGACAGCTCTTCCTAGTACTGAGTAAAGCTTACATATACTTGCCCTTCCGGCCAGTAGTTCTCCACCATTTTAATTCTCTAAGATCAAAAGAGTTAGCGCTGCGGTGATGACGGCACTCTTTCTGCACAGATCAGTAAAGAAACCCACGAGGAGAAACCTTGAAGAAAGCGGGCGTGTTGATTCTATCGACTGTGGTTTGCGCTTTACTTTGCGGCCACGCAGAGGCTCAGGCTCCAGCAGGTTCGGCACCCGCCGCGAATGAAGAAGCTACAGGAATGACTCTCAACACTTCTTTCAACGGCAGCATCGATTCCGGCAGCCACGTTTACGACTGGACCACGACCACTGGCTACATCTTAAACAAACATTTCTCTACAGATCTAGGAGTGCCTTTTCTTTTCGTTCGGGGCGCCGACTCGGCCGGTACGACTACTTCCAATAGCGGGCTTGGGAATGTTTTCGGTCAGCTCCAATTTGCCGACAAGAATCCCCTCGTCAACTTTGGCGCGGTCGGCACGGTCGCGCTACCAACGGGCGATAGCTCAAAAGGACTCAGCACTGGGCACGTAACCTTCGATTTGACTGGTCAGCTAGCCAAAGAGCTTGGACGTTTCACACCCTTTGTGAGCGCAGGCATCGGCAACTCACTCTTCGACTCGCGGTACTGGCAACGTCCTTACATGACCTTTGGTGATTTGGCGCATTTCGAGGGTGGCACCTCGTTTGATCTCGGACTTTCCTTGACTGTCAGCGCCTCGCTGTACGATGTCGCGCCGTGGGGTTCGCAGAAGATCTACAGCAAACTGGTTCGCAAGGGCACAAGTGGCGGTGGCACTGCTAGCCACGGGCGCTTATACCAGAATAACGCCATAACCTCCGGCGACTCTTCCATTGACAAAGACAACGGCATTAACGCTGACCTCGACTTCAACCCGTGGAAATATGTGGATTTCGATTTTGCGTACACGCACAGCGTTCACTTCCAGTTGGACACGCTTTCCTTTGGTGTCGGCCTCAATCTTTCCTCGCTGCTTCGGCGAGGGGGGTCTTCCAAGCTCTAGCAGTACGGGTTTAAGCGTCTCTCACTTCTCCAGGAGGGCAAGAAACGTGACCAAAAAAATGCTCATTCTAGTCGCGGCAGTAGGCTGTGTAGCAATCAATCCTGCGTTCGCGCAACATCCGCACGGCGCAGCCGGTAACGCAGGCGGCTCGCACGGGCCTGCGATGAACAACGGTGCGGATCACGACACCGGGAGTACTTCATCAAAAGCCGCAACCAGTTCCTCACCCACAGCCGTGCTCACCAAACACACCAAACTCGACACCAATCTCACCGCAAAGCTGCAATCGAAGGGCCTTTTGCCTTCGGGAACTGACCTGAAAGACGCTTGCGACGGATTTAAGAATCTTGGCCAATGCGTAGCTGCCATTCACGTCAGCCACAATCTCGACATTCCGTTCGCCTGTATGAAAGCCAACATGACCGGGACCCCGCCCGCTGCCGGTACGACGTGTCCCTCGGGCACCGGCACCAGCAAGAACAAGATGAGTCTCGGAAAGTCCATCCAGGCACTCTCGCCGACTGCCAACTCCAAAACCGAAGCGGCCAACGCTCAAAGGCAGAGCGATGCCGACATCAAGGAAGCGGAGACGAATTCGTAGTCTCCTCTGCAGCAATTACATCCGCATCGGAAAGAAGGGTTTTGAGCCCGCCGCAACCACGGTCGGCCTCCTTCATGTCGCTGTCTCGAAAGCGCGCATACAGTACACGCCCGCGTGCACCTCGTGCCCACTCGCGCTTCCGATACATCAGCCCTAGGACCTACCGGGGGTTAGAGGCATCTCCGGACGACGTGACCTGGCGGCGTGTAAACGTCGGCGCCCCGGGGTTTAACGGTGGAGCGGACCCTATGGAAATTCAATTGTGGGAAGGTGAGAAGATGTGCCGGGACTACGGCGCGGAGTGCAGCAGACGACGCTGGGCTCCGAAAAGCAGGGCATGGCGAAACCGTATTGTGGAACGGAGTCTCACGAGCAGACATTTTGCTCCTTCAACTCGCGGGAAAGGCTGAAATCATTGCAAGCTCAACGCTATTGAAAGTGGAAGTAGGCGATTGGACGCTTCGCCCCTGCTGGAGCAGCTCAGATTCTGCTTGCAGCCAGTCTTCCAGATGATGGCCATCCTCTTTTCCGCGCTGTTCGTATAATTCGTAGGCGCGGCGACGGACCAGCGCCTCAAAGGCTTGAAGCAAATATACCCACCGCATATCTCTGGCCGTAGTTGCTGTTGCCGTTGTTGCTGTTTCGGATGCAGATCTCATACGACGCTCCTTGCAGTCCCCTTGAAGCCCTCCTCTCAGAGCGGTGTCAAAAGGGAGTCTTTGTCCTCCGACTCCCACACTGAGGCGCTTTTTGTTCATCCTCGAAGACTTGAGGGCACAAGTTCGGCACCGGTCGGTGCAAACACTGTTCCGTGAGTGTCCTTCCTCCGCGAAAATAGGGTTCGCCGCCCAAAATGTCACCTAGCAAAACATCTAGGCGACGAAGGCTGGCTTTGTTCAGGCATAGCACGATCTGCGTATTGATTCCGCGTTTGATCTGTTGTGGCTCGACGGTACTGACCTCAAAGACATACCGTCAAATTGAGCGGAAAAATCGACCATCTGATGGACGAGTTCGGGCCTGATTTGCAGAAAATGGTCACGCCTAGTAAATCAGCCTCCTCGTGTTATTAGGAGGTGCGTCACGGCCAACGAACCGTCGTTTGACGACCGCGAGTAAGTACAGGAAATTCCCATATCGCCGCAGCAACGTCGTGGCAAATAGACCCGCGATCAAAACCACGCATCCAACCGACACATGGCGCTGCTGGCTGTGACTCGGCGGTAGCTGTTGAGCCGCCACCGCGGAGTTCATTTCTTCACTGTTGCATGGCTATAGAGGCTAGTACGAACATGGCCGGTCTGCCCCAAGTACAGCTTGTTTTTCGAAGGTAAACGGCCGAGAATTTTTCTCGCTCGGACCAGATAGGACTGGAGGTCCCATGAAATCCGGACTTTTGCTTGCGGCGGCGGCTCTGCTGACCGGCGCGAACTCCTACGGCCAGGAACCAAAAAATGCGGCCAAGAGTACAGCCCATGCCACGGAGACGACCGCTAAGAAGACCGCCCAAGGGACGGAAAAAGCCGCTGACGCGACAGTTTCCGGAACAAAGAAAGCCGCTAAAGCCGCTGCTGACGGAACCGAGAAGGCTGTAGATAAAACAGAGTCGGCGATGAAGGATGTTGGTCATGACACCGCAAAAGCGGCTGACGCGACAGTTTCCGGAACCAAGAAAGCCGCCAAGGCTACTGCTGGCGGAACCGAGAAGGCTGTTGATATGACAGAGTCGGCGATGAAGGATGTTGGTCACGACACCGCAAAAGCGGCTGACGCGACAGTTTCCGGAACCAAGAAAGCTGCTAAAGCCACTGCTGACGGAACCGAGAAGGCTGTCAAAAAGGCTAGCCACGCAGCCGAAAAGGTCAAGGACGTGGTAAAACACTAGGTGCAGCTTTGGTGTAGACGCACTCCATAGATCAAGGGAATCCAAGCGCCTTAAGAACTTCCACAATCCTGTTTTGGGTATTGCGATGCGGTTTGCTTCGACCAACGCAATTTCGATAATTTCTCGTCCCGAGAGTTTCCTTCCAAAAGCGTTGATCAACGCTTTTAGCTTCACACATATCATCGCGGGCAGAATCTTGGCAGTCCATTGATTACTCTTCGGATCGCCATAGCTAATATAAACATTTCCCTCTGAGTGCTCCAATCCCTCATGGACTCTTTCCGGTGTTCGATTCCTTGGATGCACTTGATTAGGTCAATCTTGACGTGGCGACGTTGCAGCAATCGACGAGATTTCAGTCGAAAACCAGAGCCACCCGTCATCCGGACACAATCGGGCTGATCGAGCGGCGCATGACTCGGGCGAGTGGCTCAGGTTTTGCCGAGGTTCTATGCTTTGGGCGCCCGCATTCGCAGGCCGCGTTTGTGCCAGCCTTCTTCGCGCAACCATTCCTCTAGAGTGTGCAGATGAACCTCTGGATAGCACCGGCGAAGGCCAGCTATGTCTGCCTGGAAGCCGGCCTCGTTGAACCAAGTAAACATCTTGTAGACCTCTTGGCCCATAAAGAGTCGAACGATAAGCGTCGGGAGTTTGGAAAACTTCACGGGCCTGCCCATGACGCGGCTAAAAACTTTCGCGGCTTCAAGATTGGTCAGTTCGCTCCCCGCAATCTCCAGTTGTTTCTCGATGAATTCCGTTGGGCGCTCGAATGCCAGCGCCACAAAGGCGCCAATGTCATCTGTCGCAATGGTTTGGTACGGTTTGTCGTCGCGAAGAGGATCCATCAGCTTTCCCTTTAAGAGTCCGACTTCCACTTGGAGAACGTTGTACATTTCCATGAAAGCAGCGGGCCGAAAGATCGTCGCCGGCAATTTGAGTTGGCGAATATGCTTTTCGATCTCCCACTTGCTTTCCCAATGGGGAATGCCCGTGTTGCGCTCGGCTCCACCCACAGAACTGTAGACAAAGTGTTGTACGCCCGCTTTCTTGGCTCCATCGGCCAGATTCTTGCCCTGCTGCACCTCACGCTTGGCTCCCACACTCCAGAAATCCTGGACGCTGTAAATGCCGTAGGCTCCTTCGGCAGCGCGAGCGATTGACGCAGGGTCTTCCAAATCCCCTTGGACTACTTGCACGCCCTGGCGTGCCAAAGATTGGGCTTCGTGAGCCTCCGGGCGCCGCGTCAGCGCTCTCAGTTTCCATCCCTTCGGCAGCATATGACGAACTACCGCGCCACCTTGCCGCCCCGTCGCTCCGGTTACGAGCACGACCTTGTCTGTAATGGGCATAAGTCAAATCCTTAAACAATAGAGTCACTTCTGCATGTAGGCTAACGCCCTTCTTTTTCATTCGGCCGGGAACCGGCTCATCGCGAAATGAGCCGGTTCTCCGGATCTTCAGTCTTAGGCGCGGCAGTCCTAAGCTCCAGCGTTAGTCTTTTTCATGGCCTCGAGGATTTTCGGGTTTTCCGACTGAATGCGCCCATCCTTGGCAACGTTTTCGACGGGATATTCCCGCAGAAAGATCAGCGTATCGCCGATGGTATGCCTCGTCGACTGCTTCCGTAATCTTTTGCATCGTGACTCTTTTCTTCTCGGGACGAATACCCGGAGGTGCTTCAATAAATAGAACTGGCATATCGTCTCCTTTCTGCGGTCGACTCAGCTCGCTCCAACAGATCACCCGTTATCTGTTACGTGGTACTTTAAGGTACAATCCAGGGTCGGTGGTGCTGTTCCGCGGACCTTGGTCTTGCCCGCAAATCGACCGTAAACCGCCAAAGAGCATCCGATTTTATAGTAATCGAGTAGACAGAAATCAAGTACAAGATGCGGCCCGGCAAGCAGCGATACTTATGCACGGTCTACGCTCAGGCTGTACCGCTAGGTACAGTAGAAGGACGGCCATGAGACGACAGTTTGCAAGAGGTGCAGAGACCAGGCTGCGGATTATTCGTACTGCTGCCGACCTGTTTCACAAGCGAGGGGCTCGCGCTACCAGCCCTGATCAAATCATTGAAGCTTCGAGAACGGGGAAGGGGCAGTTCTATCATTATTTCAAGAACAAAGAAGGCTTAATCCACGAGGTCCTTCAAACCTATCTTGATGAGATTAAGAACGGCGGATCGCGCGTCAATTATGAAATCAAGTCCTGGAAGGATTTGGAGAAGTGGTTTGGTGCGCACGTCGAATTGCAGAAACACTATGAA
>Ga0306926_10001487_pt1 | contig 23349 bp, 14 predicted proteins | sample flu12Cox44000178_FD_203759 | JGI IMG/M metagenome (GOLD analysis project Ga0306926, IMG submission 203759) | Lab enrichment of tropical soil microbial communities from Luquillo Experimental Forest, Puerto Rico - flux8day.12C.oxic.44.000.178 (v2)... | ecosystem: Environmental > Terrestrial >...
GTCTCTGCTGATCGCCGAATTCCTGGTTCTCTTCAGTGATTTCATGCTCGGCATGGGCAATAGTACCATCGCCATGCATGCTCTGACGGTACTGGTCCTGGCTCTGGGTTTGAGCGGCCTCAGCGTCGGACTGGGTGCATGGGTTCCGAATTTTCGCGAAACCGATCCCTCGAAAATTGCCGTCGGTTTCGGCGGCACGCTCAATCTGATTATCTGCCTTCTTTACCTGTTGGTGGTGATTGGTTTAATGGCCGCCCCCTGGCACCTGCGCCTGATCTTGCCAGAGGTAGCCGATGACCGCACAATTCCCGAGGCATGGCAGTGGCTCGGCGTGGGACTGGGAATTGTTTTCGGAGCTGGGGCGATATACATGCCCCTGCGGATCGGCGCGAGCGCTTTACGGCGCATGGAATTTTAGCACTTGAGAACGCATGACCACAGACTAATGACTCCAGTAAAAATGTTACCTCACGCGCTCCAATGTTCCCTGTAAGATTCGAAAACCTTCATAGCCGTCCCGGACGACAATCGTCTCCCCTTCTTCAAGAACCGGCACCTCATCGCCCAAATTGGTATCCAAGTACAGGGAACCGGCACCGGTCTCGTCCAGCGGAATAAACCCCACCGATTGTTTCTGCGCGATCACTTCCACCAAATCCGTGCCACCAATATCGTGGACTTCGACACTAACCGAACGGCGGTCGCCGCTTTCCCGATAAAACACCGTACCGCCAACTGAATCCGCCCGTCGTACCGGCTCCAGCGCGGCGCGGAGCCAGATGCTTCCCGCCCAAGCCGCTACTGGCAGGGTAGTTAAAACAGACAACGCCAGAAGGCTTTTGCAACAAAGTCGTTTCCAAAACATGGTGTTTTCCTTTCGTGGCTACAAACAAAAAGATGAAACCCCCTTACTAATAAATAACTACTGATAACTATTACACCAATGGTTCAACGCTTTTTTCCAACGGAAACAAACGAATCCGCATAAGCCCGGGGTCAACAGAATCACAGTCGGTGGCTCCGGTGCCTCCGAAGAAAAATAGATTTCGACGGCATCTACCGTTGACAAACCCTGATGGCCGTCGAGCATGATATCCTGAGAAAAATGAATCAAGGTCATGGGCGTTTCCGTTGGCCTATAGATCCAATTGTCTCCATTTTCGGTAGGCAGCGAAAGACCTTCGGGAATAATCGATCCGCCACACTGATACGAGCCATTGAACCTGAGAAAGGCGCCGGTCATTGGATTCGTCGGTTGGGCGATGACATCAAATTCGAAATGGGTAGTTTGCCATTGATCCTGCAGTACTCGGAATTCCGATTTACCCGAAAAAATTAACCCGAACTTGCCGCCCCCGGTTGTCGGCGAAACGATAATTTGAGCGGGATCCACATCGTGTGCTCCCCCCATGGTCATGCAGCTGAAATTATTGAAATGGGCAAAAGTCTTGTCGCCAATTTGTATCGATTGGCCGTTGAGAAGGTCCTGGAGAGTATAGGTGGTAAAACCGGCTCGAGCGAAATTGGCCGTTCCGAATGTTACCGCCAGAATGGGGATCATGAACAATCCAGAGAATTTGCGCACCATGAGGTTTTTCCTCCTCCTTAAGGTAAGGGTCCCAAATATCCTGCTTGAGCGGGCGATTATGATGGGACAGCCAGGAAAAATAAAGAGCAATCTGCAATTGCACCCAATCCAGGGATTTCAAAGAAAAGACCGATCTAGGAGAGGTAGCTGTTTTCCGGATTTGCTCACAAGAAAATAAGATGGGAAAATAACTCTTTCAATTGCAGCGCGGATAGAATTGGCAGCCGGAGACGGTCTCACCGAACAATCTCAATTTCCTCGTCTTTGATGGCTATTTTGACACGCGGAGTGAGGCGATAACTCTTGAATTGATGCCATTCGGGCGTTGTGGCGCGCACCCCGCGAAAGATTTTTCTTGACCCATTTCACAAACTGTGGATCTTTTTCCTGCTTCCGGGAAGTGGTGAAATACGCATAGAGATTGGAAAACCCCGGCTTGTTCTTGCCGCGAAATCGGCCACGCGTATAATCCAGGACGCACGAGTCGATCAGTGAGATCCCGTAGAGCTGCTGTCCCTCCAATTCTATTATTTCCAGGGATGCCTCCACGGCAAACGGTTCCAGACTAAACCGCAGATCGCTGGGGATTGATTTGCCGACCAATGATTGGATGGGTTGAGGAACTAACTCCTCCCGCGTTTGGACCCATTGCCCCGGAAAAGCCAGCACCGTGCCGGTCCGCTGCAGGAATTGCAGAAAAGTTGATTCCTCCTCCGCGAACTGCCAGAAAGTCAAAACCTCAGGCATGGTGTTCCCTTTCCGCGGGGCGGGCCGAGTCTTCCAGATCAGTTCGGAATCCGATTCAGCCTGGTGGGCCGAAGACTCGGCCTCCACCCTACGTTAGAATTGTCCAAAATCGAACCTGCGAATCAATTCATCGAAAAACTTGACAAAGCCGCTTCAAATAACCCGCCATCGGGGACTGTTTGCGTCAGCGCCCCGTCGATCCGGTCCGGAAGCAACAAACCGGCAAATGCGTTATTCACCGTTTCACTACCCATTCCCCTCATGGCGTCGTTCGCACTTTCTGCGGCAAAGAATCGATCGATCGACTCGATCTCGCGCGAACCGGTTCTGAATTGTTGCATTACTTCCAAAACTTCGATTCGGCTTTCAAAGTGCGTTTGTTCCATAGCGGAGCTAACGGCAAGTCTTTCTTGGAAACGTGTCAGCGCCGCCCGGCACAGGGCACAACCACAGCCCCCGCCATGATTTTGACTTTCACTGGCCACTATGACCGCATCTTCGTTGGCGTTCGGGTTTTCCACGGCCATGGCAATGCCGCCGCCACCGCTCAGCGGGTTGCCGTTGGCCAACCGCGTGTTAGGCAACGTCACCGCCGGCAATGGATTGGACCCGAACGTCATCGTCAAGGCATAGTTCCCGGTGCCGAAGGCCGTGTTATCGGCCCCCTGTGCTTTGATATAGATCACCTGGCCGGCACTGACCTGGTTGTTGAGCGTGACCGTCAAGGTGGTTCCATACTGGCCTGCGCCTGACGCTGAGCCCAGTACCGTGACTTGATCCGCCGCATAGATCGTGAGCTTCGGAGCCAACAAACTCAACCCGCTGCTTTGCAACTGGACAGTCACGGTGCTGCCGGTGCCTGCCGGAGCGGTCAGGCTGAAATACTCTTTTTGGCCTGCGTTGGTGATATTCAGGTTGTTTTGCAGCAAGGTCTTGGCCGTGGGATCAATCAAGGAAGTAATAATGGCCGCCGTAGAAAAGCTGTTGTTCAAGCCACCGTAAGCATCCGTGGAACGGGAATTATTACCGCTATAGATATTCCGGATGCCGCTGATGTCGTCCGAGGCCAGGGCGGTCTTGACGCTCCCGTAGCTCGCGTACATGTCGGCAGTGGTTACGGTGCTATGTAATAGGCCGAGCGAATGCCCGAACTCGTGCACCGCCACCGTAAACAGGTCATATGTGCAACCGATATTAAACGTCTGACCGGTATTAAAAGCGATATCGCCGGCGATCGAGTAGTTATTCACCGGAGGCGGGCCGAAAGCCTGGGCCAGCGTGCTATTCCCGAAGTTGTAGCCGCCGATCCGGATGTCGCCCATCGTGGGATCGCCTTGTTGATAATTTCCGGAACCGCTGGCGGCGCCGCTGTCGGCGATGACACTGAAATTGATGTTCGTCTGCTGGGCCCAAACCTGGGCTGCCTTCAAAATTTGATTTTGCCAGGTCGAAGCCGAGCCGAATTTGCCGTTGAACGTGGAAAAAAGATTGCTCGTGACTCCCCCCAGGTTTGTTCCATCCCGCATGAAACTGATGGTGATAAGCTGGGGACTTGGCCACATATTGCCGGATACGGTATACGGGACAAGGCGCGATTCCAATTCCTCAAACCGCAGGGTCGTCCGTGGGGTCCGGGGGGAAAGGCTCGTCGGTCGCCGGACCCATTTGCTTAAATACCGCATGATGCACCTCCACAAAAAATCTCGCTGACTCTCAGTCGCCCTCGCGGGTAACCATTTTCTAATCCACCTATTAGGGACTTGCCCTAAAGGCCCGGTTTACTGACAACGAAAATGAGAAACTTGCTAACATAGGAAACACCCAACCGAACATCGGAAATGCCCAACCGCTCCACTTGCCCAGGAGGGCCGTTCGTGCCTGAAGACCGTTCCTTTGAAGACTTGAAAGCGGGCCTTCGCACCGGCGAAAAGGAAGCCGCGTCCAAGGTTTTTCATCGCTACTCCCGCCGACTGATCGCGTTAGCGCAACAACGATTGGAACCGCAGATTCGCAGTAAGCTCGATCCCGAGGACTTGTTGCAATCGGTTTTTCGGAGCTTCTTTACGCGGCAGGCTGCCGGCACGATGGAGGAACTCGAAACCTGGGACCACCTGTGGAATACTCTGGTCCTGATCACCTTAAGGAAATGTCGCCGGAAGCTAAGGTTTTTTCACGAAGCAAAGCGCGATGTCCAGCGTGAGGTTCCGGGTGAAGCTCGTGCCGATGAGTCGGCCACTTCCTGGGAACCACCTGCCGAAGATCCCACCCCCTGGGAAGCCGCCATCTTGACCGAAACCGTCGAGATTTTGATGGCCCAATTTAAAGGCCGCAACCGCGAAATTCTTGCCCTTTGGTTGCAGGGCTGTACCGCACCGGAAATTAGTAGGCAGCTTGGATGCACCGAGCGCGCAGTGTTCCGGTTGCAGGCCCGCGTCAAACAACTACTAGGGCAGATGCATGCCGAAAGCCCCGCCGAATCGTGAAAGAGTCGCCAACCTGCACCGCAATTGTGGCGCACGTTGAGAAAGGTGCCGTCGTGGTCGTTTCTCATAACCAAAAACTGCTTCCCCAAGACGAGTGGCATCGGTTGAGTGAAATTGTAGATGAATTTGAGGAAGCCTGTCAGCTCGGACGCTCTCCCACGATCGAAGACTATTTAAAGACCGAAGTCGTCTATCGCGATGTTCTATTGACCGAACTGGTCCACGCGGACCTGGCTTGCCGGCTGAAAGCCGGGGAACGAGCGCGGGCGGAAGATTATTTGCGCCGATTTCCCGAGCTGGGCGGGAACAACGACAGAGTTCTCGAGTTGATTGCTGAGGAATACAAAATTCGCTCGAGCCTCGAACCTCAACTGCACGTCGATGAATACCTGGAGCGATTCCCACAATTCCGCCAGGATCTACCCCATTACTTCCCCGAGCGCCACCCCCGAAAGGAGGATAATCTTTCTCAACTTCGCTGCCCTAATTGCCAACAACCGATCGCTCTCGATCTTCTCCATTCCCAAAGTTCCGTGACATGCGCCTCCTGTGGCAGCAGTTTCGGACTGGAAGGAAAGCCGATCCCCACATGGTCCGGAGGAGAGCTGCCAAAACTCGGTCCGTTCCACCTACTCCAGGAGGTGGGGCAGGGGGCCTTCGGGGTTGTCTATCGCGCTCGCGACTCCAAATTGGACCGCATCGTTGCCGTCAAGGTACCCCGTGGCGGCTGTCTGATTACTCCGGTGGAAGTGGATCGCTTTGCGCGGGAAGCCCGCAACGCCGCCCAATTGGCGCATCCCGGCATTGTTCCCGTTTACGAAGTCGGACAATTTGAAAATCTGCCCTTTATCGTCTCTGCATTTGTAATGGGAAAAACGCTGGCCGAGACCTTGAACGGCGGCCGGCTCGGCTTTCGCGAAATCGCGGAATGGATGCTCCAGGTAGTTGAGGCCCTCAATTACGCTCATCAACATGGCGTCATCCATCGCGATCTCAAACCTTCCAACATCATGCTTGGCCGGATCGAAGAATCCTTCGCGGCCGAATCCGCCGCGGCACTCTCGCGGAGCCAGGGGGCTATGGTCGTTGCTGATCGAGCATTCGTCATGGATTTCGGCCTGGCCCGACGCATCGAAGGCGAAATCACTCTGACCTTCGACGGCCAGGTCCTCGGCACTCCGGCATACATGAGCCCGGAACTCGCCCGGGGCGAAAGCCATCACGTCGATGGCCGCAGCGATATTTACAGCCTGGGAGTAATCCTTTATGAAATGACGACCGGGGAATTGCCCTTCCGCGGTGTGGCTCACATGGTCTTGCAACAGATTCTCGATGACGAACCCCGCCAGCCCAGGCGGCTCAATGACCGGATCCCGCGCGATCTGGAAACGATCACCATGAAATGCCTGGCCAAGGAACCGGGCCGCCGCTACCAATCCGCGGCAAATTTGGCAGCCGACCTGCAACACTTCCTGGCGGGCGAGCCGATCCTGGCCCGGCCGGTCGGCAAACTGGAGCGCGCCTGGCGCTGGGCCAAACGCAATCCCAAGGTGGCGGCACTCTCTGGCTCGGTACTCTTTTTGCTGCTAACGATAGCCATCGGCTCCGGTGTCGCGGTCGTACTCATCGATCAGAAACGAGATGAAGCGGTCAAGGCCGGGGAAGAAGCCACCGAAGAGGCTAAATTGGCCCTTGAGGGCCTTAATACACTCGTTAACGAAGTCCAGACAAAGCTAACAGGCGGGCCCACCCTGGAAAAGTTTCGAGCAAATCTTTTGAATACCGCGATTGACGGCTATGAAAAACTGACTCGCTTCCCACATGCTTCCCGGTCCGATCGCATTTTGGTATCCGCCCGCCACCGCTTGGGCGACCTCTACAAGATTACCGGCAAAACCGGTGAAGCGTTTAATCACTACCAGATCGCCTTTGACCTGGCCGATCAATTAGCCAAGGCCGATCCCCAAAATGCCCTCGCCAAACGCGACTTATACCTGGCCTATAGCAAGTTGGCTCAAGTGACCCACCTTAAGGGAGACGCCCCGAAGACCCGCGAGTTATTCGCCGAGTCGCTCCGCGTGGCCCAGGAACTGGCAGCGGCTCCTTCCGCCGGAATTCAATCCCTTTATGATCTGGCGTTCACGTACATCGAATTGGGCAAGATCGATCAATTGGATAAAAAACCGGAAGAAGCAATCAGCCACTTTCAAAAAGCTCTTCAGTACGCCAAAAAAGCCGAAAACTCCGCTCCCACCAGCTACCCAACCCGGACCCACCTCATCGACGCGTACGATTCTCTAGCCAAGTTCTATCTAGAGCAACGCGAGACCGATCGCGCCCGGGAATATTACCAACTTTCTCTGAACCTGAAAGAAGCACTGGCAGCGGAGGATCCTCAGAATCTCACCATTAAGTTGTCCGTGGCCAATGCTCTCAGCAATCTGGGCCTGGTGAATAAGAGCATGGGTAATTTCCCGGCTGCTCTGGATTTTTATGACAAGGCCCTCAAAGAAACTGAAATACTGTATGCGGCTGATCCGAATAATGTCGAAAATCACAAATCCGTGGCTTTGGGTTATGCGAAAAAGGCCGAAGTTTATCGGCACATGGGCGACTACCAGAACGGGGTTGAAAACTATCGCAAAACCCTCGAGCACCGCAAGGCGGTGGCGGACGCCGATCCGGAGAATCTCAACAATCAAGCGGTACTGGCTTTCAGTTACCACGATCTGGGCGGCTTCGCGATGCAAAGCCATGAATTCGCGGAGGCGACCCGCAACTACGAATTGGCCCTGAATATACTCGAACAACTCAACGCCAAGGGCTTTTTCCGGAACCAGAAAGTTTATGAAACGAACCGTCAAACCATCCAGAAAAGACTCCAAACCTCCAAGGATGTTGTTCGCGCGATCGACGATTTGGACTTCGCCGTGGACCCCTCTCGCCCAGTGGAAGTGGCTTCCGAGCTGATGTGCTATCGCGCCTCAGTCCTGGCAAGCGAGGGCCGACACGTCGCGGTCGCTGAAACCGCCGAGCGACTCCGTGCCCTCGCACCGAAACGAGCCAACACCCTCTTTGACGTCGCGTGTTGTTATTCCTTCGCCATTTCCGGTCTTCTAAAGGACAAGAAAACTGCCGAACTCACACCGGAAGAAACGGCCTCGCTAGCGCGTTATGCTAAACTGGGGATCGAGGCGCTGAACGAAGCGGTGACTCTGGGTTACACGAACTTGTCCCACATCCTTACCGATCACGATCTAACCTGGCTTCGCCGAGAGGCTGGCTTTACAACTGTGGTTGATCGCTTAAAAACCCGCAACGACCCCGCGAAGAAAGATGCCCTAGGGAAATAATCGTTTGATCATCACCTCCACCGCTCGATCGACTTCCTCCTCCGTTGTAAATCTCCCGACGCTCAACCGCACCGCTCCGCGCCCCAGGTGCGGCGGCACCCCCATGGCGGCTAGCACCGGCGACATGGTGATATGACCGGCGTGGCACGCTGATCCCGTCGAAGCGGCAATTTCCGGTACGGTTTGTAAAAAGTCCGCCCCTACCTGACCCGCCAGGTTTACGTTCAACGTGTTGGGCAGCCGGTGCTCCGGATGGCCGTTGAGAGTGATCCTGTCTTCCAATCCGGACTGCAACCGTTCCCACAGCCAGTCGCGCAACTGCCGCAATCGTTCCGTGGCAGCGGGTATCGATTTCCGCGCCAATTCGCATGCAGTTCCCAGCGCAACTACATACGGGACGTTTTCCGTGCCGGCCCGCCGGCCTCCTTCATGTCCCGCTCCGTGAATGAACGGCTCAAGCTTTACCCCCTCGCGCACAAAGAGCGCACCCACACCCTTGGGAGCGTACAGCTTGTGCCCCGCCATCGACAACAAATCCACGCCCAGCTCGTTGACGTCAACGCTAATTTTGCCCAGCGACTGGGCTGCGTCGCTGTGCACCAACACGCCCCGTTCATGGGCAATGGCCGCTATTTCCCGAATGGGTTGTACCGTGCCCACTTCATTGTTCGCGTGCATGATGCTCACGAGCGTGGTTTTGCGGTCGATCGCTTTGCGAACTGCCTCGGGATCGACACTTCCGTATTTATCCACGGGAAGAATGGTGATCCGGCACCCCAACCGCTTTAAGAAGGCACATGGTTCCAACGTCGCAGGGTGTTCCACCGCGCTGGTGATGATATGCGCATCCTTGGCCCAACGACCGAAAATACCCTGCAACTTGGCGAATACCGCCCCCTTGAGCGCGTGATTGCTGGCCTCCGTCCCCCCGCTCGTAAACACAATCTCCCCCTCTTGCGCCCCCAGCAAGTCAGCGACTTGTTGTCGCGACTGCTCGACCGCCTCGTGCGCTGTTCTGCCGTAAACGTGCGTGCTCGAAGGATTGCCGAATTGTTCCCGCAAGTAAGGAAGCATGGCCTCGACTACCGCAGGATCTATTGGAGTTGTGGCGTTGTAATCCAGGTAAATTGTTTTCATGACACATAACCGGCGCAATCGTTTGAATGAAAAAGGCGCAGCCGGCCGAAGTTCACATTCGGCACGACCGCGCCTCACAAGGAGAGGCTCCTACACCGTAGGAGTCCATGCTTATCTTACCATTCTCACAAACCGGCTTGCAATGAGAAATGGCAGCTGCCACCGTGCCGGCCTTGGCTTACGCGGGTTCCTGATTGCATTCCCGGTATCTTCAGCGCACCGTTGTTTAACCCGGAGCCAGCGGCGACGGCGGTTTTGGATGACTCGCGCCCTTCGCCGCTGCCTCCAGGTTAAACGACCCATGAGCACCCATTTGCGAAAACTTGTAGTTCTGCCGCGGGCCACACCGCTTCGTGTCTCACGCGCGTACGCGGGCACGGCTCTCCACGCAAACCGTTTCTGCAGAGCAACTTAGCGCGATTTCTGGTTCCGTATCTCACACTACCGTGAGATACGACATCCTCTCATGAAACCCAATAACTCAAGCCTTGGTATGTCAAATCCTTTCAACTCCTGACTCTCAAATTCAATTGGCTTCCGAACCGAAAGAATTCACAGATTTCCAGACCGATTCTTGGGTGCTAGCGGGAGACATGCTCGCAGGTTATAATTGGCAACATCGACTCGAACCTCAAAGCCTGGTTTGCCAGATGAGTGATGTGACCTTGATCCTGTCCGCTATCGAGCAGGGTGACCCGCACGCGGCCGAACAGCTCTTACCGATGGTCTATGACGAGCTCCGCAGGCTGGCCGCCACAAAAATGGCCCAGGAAAAACCCGGGCAGACGCTGCAGGCGACGGCCCTGGTCCACGAAGCGTACCTCCGCCTGGTGGCGACCGGGGGATGTGAGTCCTCTGAGAAGGTTCAGCACTGGGACGGCCGCAGGCATTTCTTTGCCGCGGCCGCGGAAGCCATGCATCGAATTCTCGTTGAAAAAGCTCGTCAAAAGAAACGCCAAAAACGGGGGGGCGGTCGGAAACGGCTCGATCTGAACGACATCCATCTGGCCTGTACTTCGTCCCCGGACGACTTCCTGGCCCTCGATGATGCCCTGGGTAAGCTCGTTGCCGAGGACCCAACCGCCGGCCAGTTGGTCAAGCTGCGTTACTTTGCCGGCCTGTCCGTGGCAGAAGCTGCCGACACCCTCGGTATTTCGCGCTCCGCTGCCTATGAACACTGGGCCTACGCCCGCGCCTGGCTCCGCTGCGAACTCCAGCCCGCCCCAGACGACCCACCGTAACTGATTTGGAGTGCGGCGCTTTAACGCCGCTTTTTTTGCCTCGCAACGTGACGGCGTGACGCGATCGGGAGACCCTCATCCAAAGCGGCGTTAAAGCGCCGCACTCCAAAAAAGAATTTTCCCCGTTTCCGGACAAAACGACCCAAAATGGCGCATAGATAGCTGAGCAACACCAAAGAGGGGTCCATGAACGCAAATCCTGCACGTGCGAAGGAAATCTTCGCGGCCGCGCTCCAATGGCCGGCTGAACAATGGGATGCTTACCTGGAGGAGGTTTGCGGCGGCGATGCCTGCCTCCGCCGGCGCGTGCACGACCTTCTTCAGGCGCATGCCCGGCCCGGCAGCTTCCTGGAGCCTCCGGAGGCTGCGCCGGACGCCATCATCGATGACCCGGTCCTCACCGAGCGTCCCGGCACCGTCATCGGCCCGTACAAGCTGATGGAGCAGATCGGCGAAGGCGGCATGGGCCTGGTCTTCGTCGCCGAGCAGCAGCAGCCGATCCGTCGCAAGGTGGCACTCAAGGTGATCAAACCGGGCATGGATACCCACCAAGTCATCGCCCGCTTCGAAGCCGAGCGCCAGGCCCTGGCGCTCATGGATCATCCGAACATCGCCAAGGTACTGGATGCGGGGACCACGGGCGCTGGAGTCCCGCCCTCAGCTGGTTCGTCGGCGGCCGCCTCCCAAGACCGCCTGAAGCCTGGACTCCAACCCAGAGGCAGACCCTACTTCGTCATGGAGCTGGTGCGCGGAATACCCATCACCGAGTTCTGCGACGAGAACCGGCTGACGCCCCGCCAACGGCTGGAGCTGTTCGTGCCGGTATGCCAGGCGGTACAGCACGCCCACCAGAAGGGGATTATTCACCGCGATCTCAAACCTTCGAACGTGCTGGTTACGTTGCACGACGGCACGCCGGTGGTCAAGGTGATCGACTTCGGCGTGGCCAAGGCCATCGGCCAGCAGCTGACCGAGAAGACGGTGTACACCCGTTTCACGCAGATGATCGGCACGCCCTTGTACATGAGCCCCGAGCAAGCGGAGATGAGCGGGTTGGACATCGACACGCGGACGGACGTGTACGCGCTGGGCGTGCTGCTCTACGAGCTGCTGACCGGCACGACACCCTTCGACAGCGAAAGGCTGCAGACGGCGGGCTTCGACGAGATGCGGCGAATCATCCGGGAGGAAGAGCCGGCCAAGCCGAGCACGCGGATCAGCACCTTGGGCCAGGCGGCGACCACCGTGTCGGCCAAGCGGCGGAGCGACCCGCGCCGGCTGAGCCAACTCTTTCGCGGAGATCTCGACTGGATCGTGATGAAAGCGGTGGAGAAGGACCGCAATCGTCGCTACGAGACCGCCAGCGCCTTCGCCGCCGACGTGCAGCGCTATTTGCACGACGAGCCGGTGCAGGCCTGTCCGCCGTCGGCGATCTATCGGCTGCGAAAGTTCGCGCGACGGAACCGGCGCCGGCTGGTGATGGCGGCCGTGCTCGGGCTCGCCCTGTTGGTCGGAGTGAGCGGCATCGGCTGGACAGCACTGGATCGGGCGGCACGTCGGGCCAAGGCGACCAACGACCTGGAACTCGCCCTCGACCGGGCGGAGCTGTACCTCAACGACGGGAAGCGAGCGGAAGCCCTCGCAGCGTTGGAGCGGGCAGAGCTGCTCGCGGGCGAGGCCGGCCCCGATCCGGCTCGGGGCGCGCGGCTAACGGCCTTGCGAGAGCGGCTCGATGCCGCGGGGCGCGATCAGGAGTTCATCGCCCGCTTCGAGGAGATTCTGTTGCGGGTGCAAAGCCGGGTCAATGTCGAAGAGAATCAGTTCACCCCGGAGGCTGCGTTGCCCGAGATCCGGGACGCCCTCCGCCGGTACGGGATGGAAATCGGCGTCATGGCCCCGGCCGAGGCAGCCGCTCTCGTTGAGACCAGGCCGGAGCCGATCCGCCGGAGCCTCGTCGCCGCCCTGGACGAGTGTGTAAAGTGGACGCGGAAGGAAAATGCAAAGACGCGCGCCTGGCTGCTAACCGTACTGGCGGCCGCCGACAACGATGACTGGCGAGCGCAGGCGCGGAAGGCGTTGCTTGGTGGTGACTGGCCAGAACTCGAGCAACAGGCCCGCGAGGTGGATGAGCGGAAGCAGCCGCCCAGTTTCCTCATCCTGGTAGCAAGAAGCCTGCCCGCGCAGTGGAAGTCAACTCGGCTGGAGTTATTGCGGCGCACCCAGCGTGCCTACCCGGGCGATTTGTGGGCCAATCACCACCTTGCCAATGAGTTAGTGGCGAACGGTGATCTGGCGGAGGCCATCCGCTACTACACGGCGGCGTTGGCCTTGCGGCCGGACAGCGCCGGAGTTTATCTCAATCGTGGTTACGCGCTGGAGCGCCTGGGAGAGGTGGATGCGGCCATTGCGGACGCTCAACAATCCATTGCCTTGGCTCCGGAGTACTCCATGGCCCACAGCCATCTCGGCCTCGCCCTGTGGGACAAGGGCAGGCTGGACGAGGCCATCGCCGAGTGCCGCGAGGCCATTCGCCTCGACAAGAACAACGCCGCGGCCCACACCAACCTGGGGCTCGCCCTGCAGTCCAAGGGCCGGCTGGACGAGGCCATCGCCGAGTACCGCGAGGCCATAGAGATCAATGAGAATCTCCCCAAGGTCCACTGCAAGGCCCACTACAACCTCGGCAACGCCCTGCGCGAGAAGGGCGATTTCCCCGGTGCCATCGCTGAGTACCGGCAGGCCATCGCCCTCGATCCCGATTACGCCTTCGCCCACTGCAACCTCGGCCTCGCCCTGTGGCGGTACCAGGGTGAGTTCCGCCAGGCCCTGGAGGAGCTGCGCCGCGGCCACGAACTCGGTGCCAAGGATTCGCGCTGGCGTTACCCCTCGGCCCAGTGGGTGCGCCAGTGCGAGCGCCTGGTCGAGTTGGACACACGGCTGCCCGACTTCCTGGCAGGCAACGCCACGCCGGCCAGCCCCGCCGAGCGGATCGAATTGGCCGGCCTGTGCTCCCTCAAACGCCTGCACGGCGCGGCCACCCGCTTCTACGAGCAAGCCTTCGCCGCCGACCCGAAGCTCGCCGAGCACGTCGACGCCCACCGTTACAACGCCGCGTGCGCTGCGGCCCTGGCTGGCTGCGGCCAGGGGAAGGACGCCGATCAGCTCGAAGACAGCGAGCGCCGCAGCCTGCGTCGCCAGGCTCTGGACTGGCTCCGGGCGGACCTGGCGGCATGGGAACGGGTCCTGGAAAAGCAGCCCAAGGACCGCCCCGCGGCGACGGTCACCAAGGCCTTGCAGCACTGGTTGGTAGACCCCGACTTCGCGGGGGTGCGCGGCCCGCAGACGCTCGCCATGCTGACCGATGCCGAACGGCAGCCGTGGCAGGACTTATGGGACCGTGTGGCTGCTACGGTGGCCCGAGCAACGGCGACGCCAGAGAAGAAGGGCGCGAAATAGCGCTGGCATTGAGCCAGGCAATTGATTGCTGAAGACATTCATGTGTCAGAGCCGCGACCGATAGGGAGCGGTCGAGCGAAACCGCCCCCTAACGGTCGCGGCTCTGAGCAACTCTCGGCCCGGCGACACCCCGGCGCTTGGTCTGCGCGCTGGGACCATTGACATAAAGCAGATCACCCTGAAAGGAGATACCCCATGTGGTTCCGCTCGACACACGGCTTCCGAAAATCCCGTTCCGCACGCACTCCGGCCCGGCGGCGACGCCCGTCTGCCGCACGGCTGGCTTGTGAAGTGCTCGAATCCCGCTGCCTCTTGAGTTACACGATTACCGACCTCGGAGGCCTCGCGCAGGCGTTCCCAATGAACTTTGGGTATGCCGTCAACAACCATAGCCAAGTGGCCGGGCGGTCCAATTTCCCCGGTGGGTCTAGCGCCGCTGCCATGTGGGATAACGGTGCGATCACGCAATTGACCCCGCGTGGCGGCACGGCTTACGGCATCAACGACCAAACCCAGGTCGTCGGGGATTTTCCTGTCAGTGGGACTTCCCACGCCTTTCTGTGGCAGGCCGGTGTCCTGACGGACCTGGGTACTCCTCCCGGGAACGGATCCAGCCAAGGCGTGAGAATCAACAACGTCGGCCAGATCGCGGTAAGCGCCAACAGCGGGAACCATGCCTACCTGTGGCAGGGCGGGATATGGACCAACTTGGGCACCCTTGGAGGCGGGAGCAGTAACCCCGGTGGCATAAACGACCAGGGCCAGGTCGTGGGCACTTCAGTTACCGCGAGCGGGGCCTATCACGCCTTTTTGTGGCAAGGCGGTGTGATGTCCGACTTGGGCACTCTCGGCGGGGCCAGTGGCGCCAGCGCCATCAACAACCAGGGTCAGGTTGTTGGGAATTACTACGTCTCCGGCAATGCACGGCATGCCTTCCTGTGGCAAAATGGGGTGATGACTGACTTGGGCACGCTCGGCGGTAGCTTCAGCACTGCCCTCGGCATCAACGACCAGGGCCAGGTCGTGGGATCGTCGACTACCGCCAGCGGGGCGCAGCACGCCTTTCTCTGGGATCATGGCGCGATGACTGACCTGGGCATCCCGCCCGGTTACGAATCCGCCCAGGGGGCCTTTGGTATAAATGACCAGGGTCAAGTCTTGGTAAGCTTTATCTCCGATCCGGGCGCCGCCTTCCTGTGGCAGGCCGGGGTGTGGACCGCCCTGGGCGGCACCCTCTCAGGCTATAGCAACAGCTTCGCCGTTGGTATCAACAATCAGAGCCAGGTCGTCGGGTACTCCTATGTTTCGCCCAGCACACGGCACGCAGTCCTGTGGCAGGCCGGGGCGACAACGGACCTTGGCACGCTCGGCGGTAGCGACAGCGTTGCTGTCGGCATCAACGACCAGGGCCAGGTCGTCGGCAGCTTAGCCACCGGCAGCGGAGTGCACGCCTTCCTGTGGCAGAACGGGGTCATGAGCGATCTGGGCACACTTGGCGGCAGCGAAAGCCTTGCTTACGGCATCAATAACCAGGGGCAGGTGGTCGGCATTTCGAGCACCGCCACCGGCACCATTCACGCCTTCTTATGGGAAAACGGCGTGATGACCGATTTAGGCACTCTCGGGGGCTTCAGCAGCGCCGCCGGGATAAACAACTTGGAGCAGATCGTAGGATCGTCCGCGCTGAGCACCGGCGGGCCGTTTCATGGCTTCCTTTGGGATGGCGCACACGGGATGCAGGACCTTGGAACACTCGCCGGGGACTCCGAGAGTAGCGCTTTCGGTATCAATGATGTGGGCCAAGCGATCGGCGTTTCCAGCGCGACTGTGGGGTACATCGATGCCTACTTCGATCCTGAAACCGGCGACTGTTATGAATTTCAGAATTTCGCGGATTTCCCTCACGCCGTGCTCTGGCACAACGGCTCGCTGATGTCGATTGGAGCTCTGGCCGGAACCAATGACGGCCGAGCTTCGGCCGTGAATAATGTCGGTCAAGTCATTGGCTACTCTTTCTCTTCCGCTCTGCTGCCCAGCGACATCTGCCCGGGTACCGTGGCGTACGTGGCCAGCAATTATCACTGGTTCCTTTGGCAAGACGGCGTCACGATCGATTTGGGTGCGATGCTCCCACCAGGCTCCGGCTGGACGATTCAGAGCGTAAGCGGAATCAACGATGCGGGTGAAATCATCGGCTACGGCCGGAATCCCCAGGGGCAGACGCACGCCTTCGTCCTGACACCCGATGGCAGCCCCTCGCCGCGGCGTGGGTTCGATTGGAGATCACTAAGCAAGGTAGCCTTCCATCCTGCTATCGCGATGAGCGTTCCCAATGATGACACCGTCGTCGCAGAACCGGCGGCCGCAAGCAGCCGGACGAGTACGATTCGCGAGGTCAGCGCCGCCACCGGCTACCAGCCCGCCGCCGCAATCCCCGAGCCCGCGACTCGGCGGGATCGTAGTTTCACGGCGGGTATGGCGGTGGACGATTTAACGGACCTTGTGGCATTGGATTTATTAGGCGAAAGGATCTTTACCTTAGTTTAGGGCTGCGACAGCCGGTGAGGTCCAACCGTAAAGACGGACACTCACCACCTCGGCACAGCCCCGGCGCCTGGTCTGCGCGCCGGGATGGATGGCCTCTTTACTGTATCGCAGACTCCCCGCTGAAGGGTATTCAGTCTACGAAGGAGGTTGGTCCATGCTTCTTTTGAATTTGCTCCGCCGGATGGTCCGGCGGGCTGCGGCAGACTGCACGCGATTGCAGGGTCCGTCCGAACAGCAAAGGAGACTCAAGATCAAACCACGCCTGATCCTGGGTTCGCTATTTATCTGCGTGGGCGTATTGGCCAGTATTTTCATCGGGCTGGCGGGATTCACCAGCGCCGGCGATGAGCACGGTCAAAGACAGCAGACATTTACGGTGCTTGTCGGCGCGGAAGACAGCGACGTCGGCGCCGGCGTCACCGGATTCTTCCCTGATACATTGCGCATCCACGTCGGCGATACCGTGCATTGGCAACGGAACACCAATGAAATCCACACCGTGACCTTCCTGGTGGACATGCCCCTTCCGCCGTTCAACGTTCCGGCGCCTCCGGGTCTGCCGTCGCCGTTAATGCGCAATCCGCTGATTGCCTTCCCGGTAGCCCCCGAGGACGGGCGTTACGACGGCACCACATTTGCCACGTCCGGGATTTTCGGGCCCGACCCGGATATATTTCAGGGGGTCGAGTCGTTCGACTTGATTTTCACGAGGCCGGGCACCTACAACTACGTCTGCGTCGTCCACGGGGCACGCATGTCGGGCCAGATCATCGTCGTCGAGCGCGACGAGCACATCCCTTCTCCCCGTCAGGTCGATCGGGAAGCACGCCGCTCGATCGCGGCGGCTCTCGCGGATGTCCCTGCGGCTATCGCAGCCGCCGAGGCGGAGGTGCCGCCGCCGACACAGAACCCGGACGGCACCGCCACGTACCACGTGCTCGCCGGCTTCTCCGCGGGACCGCATTTGGATCTGCTGCGCTTTTTCCCGGATGACCTGACCGTCCAGCCCGGCGATACAATTGAGTGGGTTTTCGGCATGCAGAATATGCCCGTACCCCACACCATCACCTTCCTCAACGGCAACGAGTCTCCGGACGACCTCGTCCCCGTGCCGCAGGAGGGCGGGCCGCCGCTCCTGGTGGTCTCTCCGGAGCTCTTCTTTCCGCAGAACGCGGACCAACCGCTTAGCCGGGACGACATCCATCACTCGGGCCTCCTGAGGTGGCTGGTTGGAGACCCGCCTCCACGCTTCTCGCTCCAGATCGGTGACATCAGCGGCGAAGAGAGTTACCAGTGCTTGGTCCATGATGGCAGTGGCATGCTCGCCACGCTGAATGTAGTGCCGTGATAATCTCAACTACTCCTCCGCGTCCCTCTGCGTTCTCTGCGGTGAGTTTTCAAACGCCGGAGGGCGCAGAGAAACGCGGAGGTTGAAAGGAGGACATAACCATGTGGTGGATTGTGGCCAGCATATTGGCGGTAGGCGATCCGAATGCCCCCGAGCTGGCGCCGCCCGTCCAGGTCCAGGCGGGAGGTCAGCCCATCAATGTGGACATGGGGCACGCAGCTCTACTCAATGCCCCGTTTGTAGCGAAACCCGCCAAAAAATTTGGAAAAATCAATATCTTGTCGCTTTCCTCAGCACATTTGCAAGGCCGAGATCCCCGAAGGCCTTCGGGATGCCCTGGCCCGCTGGCCAAAGATCCCCGGCGCCATCCCCCGCGCGATCGTAGCGCTGCTCGAAACCGTAGCAAACTAGGCCTTAGCCCCCGGGAGTGGCGAGGAAGCCGTGTCCGCCGCCGGCGTCAACATACACGCCCACGATCTGGCCGCTCGCGTCGATCCCATAGGCCACGGTTTGGTACGCGCCGGGCACGTCGAGCATGGTGTAGCTGCCATCCACGTCCCGCACGAAGGCGTGGTTTGCGCCGGCAGGGTCGTTTCTATACATTCCGACGATCTGGCCGGCGTCGTTGATCCCAAGGGGCCAGGTGAGAACCGCGCCGGGCACGTCGAGCGTGGTGTAGCTGCCAGCGACGTCCAACAGGAAGCCGTGCGCTGTGGCGTCCATGTCAAAGTACACTCCCACGATCTGGCCGGCGTCGTTGATCCCGTAGCCATATGTGGCCGTAGCGCCCGGTACGTCGAGCGCGGTGTACGTGTACTGGGCCTGCGCCGGCCCTGTCAGGCCCACGAGCAAGACCCAAGCCGCGAAGGCGCAAAAAAGTCGCTTCATGAATGAACTCCTTGCATGAGACGGAGAAACGACCTGCCCTACGCCGGGCAGACCACTCCTCCGAAACCGGAGCACCAAACGACCGGTATGATCGCTGGCGTCTCGAATGTCCTGGCGAAGCGCCACCTGCTCCGCAAATGTCAACCGAGGTTTACAAGTTTACAGATTCAACGCGTCAACATGGCAGGCGTTGTGGTGGGAGCAACCCGCAGCCTTGCATCGCGGGATTCTCATATATTCATTGCCGACTGTCAAGCAAAATATCAAAGTAACTTGTCAGAAAAACGGCGATTCTTTTTTTTCCGCCAAAAAACGGATGTTTTGTCTTGCATTTGGAAAAAAGACTTGTAGAATCGGCCTACCCTGAATCGAGGACTTGCCTCGGATTGGCCCTAAGCCGGACCTGCCACGGCTACTTCGCCGCTGGCGGCGGCTTGCGCAGCGCTCGGCGCGGTGTCGCGCAGTTCGCCTGAGAACCGACGACGCGATCCGCACAAAAGAATCACTGCCGATGCCTTCGCACAGCGGAGCGGCGCCGACTCCCCGGCGCTTGGTCGGCGGGCCGGCGGCCACGGCTTTACCAGTTTAGCGCAGACCACTTGTGGAAAGGACAGGTGAACCATGTGGTTCGACTCGGTGCTCGATTACCTGAAATCCGGTCCCGCACGGACCGAGCCGGAATGGGCGCGGCGCGTCCATGGCCGAACCTCGCAAACGCGCCGGGCGGCGCGGCGGTTGTGGGTCGAGATGTTGGAAGACCGCTGCCTCTTGTCGGTGGTGATCGCGATTATCGCCGTGCTGATCGCCCTGCTGGTTCCCGCCGTGCAGAAGGTCCGCGAGGCCGCCAGCCGCATGGCCTGTCAGAACAATCTGAAGCAGATCGGCCTGGGCTTGCACAACTTTCACGAGGTGCATCGCAGGTTTCCCCCGGGTGCGCTGCCACGATTGCAGTGCGCGCTGATGCACAATCTCGAGGGCGTCAAAAAGGAAGGAAGTCCGAAAACTATCCGCGCCTCCGCGTCCCCTTTTGTTTTCCGCTGAGGCCGCCTACGGCCGTTATCATGGGACGACCCGTGCCAAGGCTGGAGGAACGCATGTCGGAGGTCACTGGCATCTTGTCCGCGATTGAGGAAGGCGATCCGCGAGCTGCCGAGCAGCTCTTGCCGCTGGTGTACGACGAGCTGCGCCGGCTCGCGGCCCAGAAGCTGGCTCAGGAAAAGCCCGGCCAAACGCTCCAGGCCACCGCGCTGGTGCACGAGGCCTACCTGCGTCTCGTGGCGAGCCCCGGGCGTAAGTCCGGGGCGGCAGAGCCGCACTGGGAGGGCCGGGGGCACTTTTTCGCCGCGGCGGCGGAAGCGATGCGTCGCATTCTCGTCGAAGCCGCACGACGCAAGCAGCGGCTCAAGCACGGGGGTGGGCGCACCCGACAAGGGGATGCGGCCGAGATCGCGTTGCCGCAGCGGCCGGAGTGGCTGCTGAGCATGGATGAAGCTCTGGACCGGTTCGCCCAGGCCAGTCCGCAGGGCGCCGAGTTGGTTAAGCTCCGTTACTTCGCGGGTTTTTCCAACGCCGAGGCCGCCCGGGTGCTTGGCATCTCTCCACGCAAGGCCAATCAGGTTTGGGCCTATGCCCGTGCGTGGTTGCGCGAGGAGATCGGCGACGACGAGATATAGCTTGGCGAATTCTCGTGCGCACCTCGTCGGCACACGTCGCATGTAATGACGGCAATGTTGGAGCCACCGATGCGGGAAGAAACCCTCTTTATCGAGGCGCTGGAGAAGGAAGACCCGGCCGAGCGCGCCGGCTTCCTGGACCGGGCCTGCGCTGGCGATCCGGCCCTGCGCGAGCGCATCGAGAGGCTCCTGCAGCGTCACGAGCAGACCGGCGACCCGCTGGACGCGCGCCATCCGCTGCTGAACACCACGATAACCCAGCCGATCCGCGAACGGCCGGGCACGGTTATCGGTCCCTACAAGCTGCGGGAGCAGATCGGGGAAGGCGGCTTCGGCGTCGTCTTCCTGGCCGAGCAGGACCAGCCCCTGCGCCGCAAGGTGGCCCTGAAGGTCCTCAAGCCCGGCATGGACAGCCGCCAGGTGATCAGCCGCTTCGAGGCGGAGCGGCAGGCCCTGGCCCTCATGGACCACCCCAACATCGCCCGCGTCCTGGACGGAGGCGAGACCGACAGCGGCCGGCCCTACTTCGTCATGGAGCTGGTCAAGGGCGTCCCCATCACCGACTACTGCGACCAGGACCGCCTCAGTCCCCGCGCACGGCTGGAGTTGTTCGTCCAGGTCTGCCACGCGGTGCAGCACGCGCACCAGAAAGGGATCATCCATCGCGACCTTAAGCCGTCCAACGTCATGGTGACCGTGCATGACGTCAATCCGGTGGTCAAGGTGATCGATTTCGGCATCGCCAAGGCGCTGGTGGGCCAGCTCACGGACGGGACGGTCTACACGGGCTTCGCCCAGATGCTGGGGACGCCGGCGTACATGAGCCCGGAGCAGGCAGGGCAGAGCGGCCTGGACGTGGACACGCGCAGCGACACCTATTCGCTGGGCGTGCTGCTTTACGAGCTGCTGACGGGGACGACGCCGTTCGACCAGGAGCGCTTTCGGACGGTGGGCTACGACGAGATCTGCCGGATCATCCGCGAGGAGGAGCCGCCCCGGCCGAGCACGCGCATCAGCACGCTGGGGCAGGCGGCCGCCAAGACGTGCGAGCAGCGCCAGAGCGATCCGAAGCGCTTGCGGCAGCTCCTGCGCGGCGAGCTGGACTGGATCGTGATGAAGTGCCTGGAGAAGGACCGCAACCGCCGCTACGAGAGTGCCAGCAGCCTGGCGCGGGACGTGGAGCGCTACCTCCACGACGAAGCAGTACAGGCGTGCCCGCCATCCGCGTGGTACCGGTTCCGCAAGTTCGGCCGGCGCAACCGCGGGCGGCTGACCACGGCTGCGGTGGTAACGGCTGTGCTGATCGTCGCTTTGGCGGTGCTGGCAGGCATCGTCGGCTGGATCGTCCGCGACCAAGCGGCACGGAGGGCTGCCACAGCAGATCAGGTGAACCTGGCCCTCAACGAGGCCACTGTGCTGCAAGGGCGACAGAAATGGCGGGATGCCCTGGCCGAAGTCAAGCGTGCGGAGACCCTCCTGGCTAATGGCGGCGGTGCTCCCGAACTCCACCACCGCACGCAGGAGCTGCGGAAGGACCTTGAAATGGCCGTCGAGCTGGACCACCTCCGGACAGAGAAGACCCACTACACGGACGCTAGCTTCCGAGCGGGTGACGAGTGGGCAGCCGTCGCCTACACCAGGGCGTTTGAAAGTTACGGTATCAACGTGCTGACGGAGCCACCGGAGCAGGTGGCGGCCATGATCCAGACGCGGAGCATCAGGGACCAATTGGTCGCCGCGCTGGACGATTGGATCTTGGTCCAAACGGATGCTGGGGTACGCGAGCGTTTGCGGGGCATCGCGGCGCTGGCCGATCCCGACGCGTGGCGAAACCGTCTGCGCCAGGCGGTTGTCCAGAACGACCGGCGTGCCTTGGAGGAACTGGCGGCTCGGCCGGAGGTGGCCGACTTGCCGCCGGCCACCGGCTACCTGCTGGGGCAATTCCTCGCCAATGCGGGGGCGGGGCCCAAGGCGGTCCAGGTGCTGGCCGCGCTTCAGCAGCGGCACCCGCAGGACTTCTGGCTCAATTATCAGCTGGGGATCCAGTTCCTATGGGGCGCGGGAGTGCCAAACCGGCCGGAGGTCGCGGCCGGGTACTTGCGGGCGGCCCTGGTGGCGCGCCCGGATTACCCGACGGTGTATGTGTATCTCGCTATCGCTCTGCCGGGCCCCGAGCACCTCGACGAGGTCATCGCCCTCAACCGCACGGCCATTGAACTCGATCCGAATTACGCCACGGCCCACTACAACCTCGGCATCGCCCTGAAGGACAATGGCCAGCTGGACGAGGCGATCCAGGAGTACCGTACAGCCATCAAATTCGACCCTAGGGACGCCCGGTTCCACCACAACCTCGGCCGCGTCCTGCATGACAAGGGGCAGCTCGACGAGGCGATCCGGGAGTACCGCGAGGCCGTCCGGCTCAAGAAGGACCTCCTCGTGGCCCACATCAACCTCGGCAACGCCCTGCTTGCCGAGGGGCAGCTGGACGAGGCGATCCGGGAATTCCGCACAGCCATCAAACTCGACCCCAAGGACGCCCGGCTCCACAACGACCTCGGCAACGTCCTGCAAGACAAGGGACAACTGGACGATGCGATCCGGGAATTCCGCACAGCCATCAAACTCGACCCCAAGGACGCCGTGCTCCACTACAACCTCGGTAACGCCCTGCTTGCCAAGGGGCACCAGGACGAAGCGATCCAGGAGTTCCGTGAGGCCCTCCGGCTCAAGAAGAACTTCCCCGAGGCCCACATCAACCTGGGCGCCGCCCTGTTTAAGAAGGGGCAGCCGGACGAGGCGATCCAGGAGTTCCGCATAGCCATCGACCTCGACCCCAAGGACGCTAAGCCCCACTACAACCTGGGCATCGCCCTCAATGACAAGAA
>Ga0306926_10001488_pt1 | contig 23348 bp, 21 predicted proteins | sample flu12Cox44000178_FD_203759 | JGI IMG/M metagenome (GOLD analysis project Ga0306926, IMG submission 203759) | Lab enrichment of tropical soil microbial communities from Luquillo Experimental Forest, Puerto Rico - flux8day.12C.oxic.44.000.178 (v2)... | ecosystem: Environmental > Terrestrial >...
GCCTACCAGAAGTGCGACGCCCGCGATCCCTAAAAGCAAGCCAATGATGGTTTTGCCGGTGAGACGCTCCCCGTGCGAGGCAACAGCAGCCAGTACCGCGATCCAGATCGGCTCACTGGCGATCAACAGCGCGGCCCACCCGGACGGCACGACAGTCTCAGCCCAATGCAGGCTGCCGTGGCCGATGACAAAGTACAGGACTCCCAGTATGGCGCTGGCGCGCCATTCGCGGCGCGTGGGGCGATATCCGCGGGCATAGGCCCAGCCGAGCAGGAAGACTCCGGCGACGATGTGACGAAAGCCCGCGACGATCAGGGGCGGTATCGTTTCAACCGCATACCGTATGGCGAGATAAGTCGATCCCCAGACAACGTAGATGGCAAAGAAGGCAGCCAGCAAAGCGAGGCGGCTAGGTTTTACCGTTCCCGGCAGGCGAACTGCGGGTCGGTTGATCAAGCTGGCCTGGGTGCGCTTCATCGCATAACTCGAAAACTGACGGAAATCGATTCTAACCTGCAAATAACAAATAACCGGTTAGCCCGCTTGGCAGGTTAGATGTCTCATCGTCTCCGATTGGCGCGGCTAATTCTCAGCCATGCGTTTGCCGCCAGAGCTGTCGAGTTTGTAGCCCTCATAACGAATCGTGAGGACAGCGTGGCCTCCAAGGCGTGTTTCGGTCACGGTCTGGTTGAAAGCGGGCAAATAGAAGTCTCCGATCTTCTGGTACTGGTGATGGATCTCCGAGCGCTTGATCCAGAAGGAGGGATTGCGCGCGGGTTCGGCGTCGATGCGAACCACGGCGAAATCGTGAGCGTCGACCCAGATCGTCCCTCGATAGAGGAACTTATTGTCGCGCCAGGGCTGGACATCCATTACGTACAAGTCGCGACCAGCCGTCATTTCGCAACCCCGCAGGGAAAATTGATAGTTGTCGGAAGTCAGCGCAATGGCGTTGCGATTGGCATCGTCACCCGCAGATTGCTCTTCCGATTCGATCAGGCGATGCAGGACATGGTTGAGGATGAGTCTTGATCCCGACTCAGAGACAATGGTGAGTTTCTTCGTCCCCGGTGCATGGTAGGAGGCATTTACGTTCATTTGGGCGCCGTAAGCAGAGGGAAATCCGGAGTACTCTATGGCGTAGTATCGCTTTCCTTCAAAACTCACGAGGTGTCGAGTGCGCTCCGCATTCTTGGCGGCAAGCCGCTGCGAAATCTCGCTCGCGGTGAGGGCGAGGGCGGGGCGACAGGGCGAGGGCGCGACATCGGAGCACGAACCAACTACTGCGGAGGCGGTGATACCGATCAGCAGAATTGCAAAGACGCGAACGCGCGGCCGCTTGGGTGGCGAGGAAGCAGGCGCGTCCGGAAGAGGATTGGGGCGTGCCATCCGTCCGTTCAGCTTACATCAAATCGGAAAAATGATTGTGTTCGGGGTCTGAATCAAGGCTCACCGCGCACGGTGTTTCAGTACAATCGTCGGTTGCCGTGCAAGGCGAATCGAGCATCGAATTGCGCGCGGACAAGGACTCATCATGGGCCATATTCGATCGGAACTGAAAGAAGACGTACTGCGCATCACGATTGATCGTCCGGAGAAGAAGAATGCGCTGACGGGCGCGATGTACAACGCATTGGCGGATGCCGTCGAACGGGGCGAAGCCAATCCTGATGTGCGAGTCCTGTTGCTCGATGGCAAGGGAGATTCATTCACCGCAGGCAACGACCTGGAAGACTTCGTGGCGAATCCATGGAAGGAAGACCTCGATCCCCCGGCGATTCGCTTCATTACCTCCGTGGTCGATGCCGGCAAGCCGATCGTGGCCGCGGTGCACGGATCGGCGGTTGGCGTGGGGGTGACGATTCTGCTGCACTGCGACCTGGTCTATGCGGCTGAGAATGCCAAGCTGATGATGCCCTTCGTTAACCTGGGTATCGTGCCAGAAGCAGGGTCGACGGTGCTTTTGCCCTTGCTGATCGGACACCAGCGGGCAGCGGAGTTGTTGATGCTAGGTACGCCGATCAGCGCGCAGCGCGCTTACGAGTTGGGTATGGTGAATGCCGTCGTCCCACTGGATGCCCTTATGCCGACGGCGATGCATGCCGCACAAATGCTCGCCGAAAGGCCGGCGGCGGCGTTGCGGGCTACGAAGGCCCTGATGAAGAAGGCGGGCACCGCCGAGATGGGGCGTGCGCTGCGCGAAGAGGTGGAGGTCATCGCCCAGCGGCTGGGTTCGCCGGAGACCCGGGAGGCGCTGACGGCTTTTCTCGAAAAGCGCCGGCCAGATTTTAAACAGTTTCGATAGAGATGAACCGCAGTGTCACTTTCAGGGTGGTTCCCAGAAGGTGTGGGATGCCCGGGGCGCCCCTACAGGCTTGACGGATTTTGCAGAGAGTGATTACCTATGTGAGTTTGAGTCTCACGGAAGGCAGCGCCCAATGCCTGGAACCGAGACGCCACTCACCGCCGAAGTGTTCGACCAGTTGCGGCAAGCCATGGCTGCAGACATGACTGGTTTCACTGAACTCTATCGGGAATATCTTGCCGATGCCTGGCACACGCTTGAGCTGTTAAAAGACGCGGCGCCGCATCGGCATGACGAAATCCGACAGAGAGCGCATTACCTGAAAAGCAGCAGCTTAGTGCTGGGCGCACACAAGGTGGCCCGACTGGCAGGCATGCTGGAGGACAAGGCGCGCACTTCGGTCAGCACAGATGACGACGCACTGGATCAGATCGCAGACGCATTGCGTGAAGTCCAAGCCGAATTGGCGGAACGCCTGGGTAACGGCGTGCTTCCGGCCGATAAGACAGCGGCGTAGCTCGACTGTCTGGAGTAGAGCGACGGTGGCAACAACTCCAATTCGCGTAGTGATTGCCGACGACCACCCGGTAGTGCGCGTGGGTCTGAGGAACATGCTACAGGCGGACCCTGCCATCCGCGTGGTTGGCGAAGCGCGCGACGGTGTGGAAGCGCTGGAACTGGCGCGCACACTCCATCCCGATGTGCTACTGCTGGACCTGGCGATGCCGAATGTCGCGGGCATGGAAGCCTTGCGCGAGATGACGGCCGGGAATCTGGATACGCGCACCATCGTACTGACCGGGCTCATTGATAAGCGGCAGGTGCTGGAGGCACTGCAGCTGGGCGCGCGCGGCGTAGTGCTGAAAGATGCGGCGGTGGAGCATTTGTCGGCGTGCATCCGCGCGGTAATGCAGGGACAGTATTGGCTGGAAGGGCGGCCGGTACAGAACCTGGTTCAGGTGCTGCGCGACCTGACGGCCCAAACCGCTCCAGCGCCGCGAAAGACGTTCGGATTGACAGCGCGCGAGTTGGAGGTCGTGGCGCTGATCACGGAAGGTTGCACGAACAAGGACATCGCTAAGACCTTTGGCATCAGCGAAGAAACCGTCAAACGGCATCTGACCAACATCTTCAACAAGCTCGGCGTGGGCAACCGCCTGGAGCTGGCGTTGTTCGCGTTGAATCACAACCTGCTGCCGGTGGCCGAAGGCAAATAGCCGTAGCCAGTTGTCAGCAGTTGTCGATAAGGCAAGTCCGCCGACTCCTCGCGCACTCCGGTTCACGAAAACCGCGTCTTACCTCCGGTGACAAGCGTTCCAAGCGTTCCACCTGAGCTGACGTGAGAGCCGGAAGTCTGATAGTCTCGCCGCACAGGAAAGTCCCACGCCATGCCCACGAAGAAACGCGCCGCTTCGCGAGCTACCGCAAAGCGGACAGCAGCAAAGAAACGGACGATCCGTGCTGCTCCTCTGCCACGCGATCAGCATGAGCTGGTGATCATTACCGGCATCAGCGGTGCCGGCAAAGCCTCTGCTCTCAAGACGTTCGAAGACCTGGGCTTCTATGCGGTCGACAACCTTCCGGTCGGGCTGATTTCGAATTTCGGCGATCTGGTACGCGACTCGACGGAAATTGAGCGGGCGGCCTTGGTGGTCGACATCCGCGAAGGTGCACGGCTGGACAAGCTGCCACAATTGCTCGAGGCGCTGCGCGGATCCCTGAAGACAACGGTCCTCTTCCTGGAAGCCGATGAAGACGCGCTAATACGGCGGTACAGCGAGACGCGAAGACCTCATCCGCTGGGGCGCAGGACGACGGTGAAGGCGTCGCTGCGAGCGGAACGGCGCCGGCTGCAACCGGTGCGAGCGGTAGCCGACCTGGTCGTCGATACCACGAAGTTCAATGTGCATGAGCTGCGCACCCTGCTGACCGAGAGGTTTCAGAGCGCTGAGCGCAAGCAGAACATCCTGATTTCGTGTGTGAGTTTCGGATTTCGCCAAGGTGTGCCGGAGGATGCCGATCTGATGTTCGACGTGCGCTTTCTGCCGAATCCGCACTTCATTCCTAAGTTCCGGCCGTTTACGGGGAGGCATCCGCAGGTGGCGCGCTACATCCTGTCTTACCCCCAGACGAGGGAGTTCATCGCGCGCATCTCGGAGCTGCTGGTCTATCTGATTCCGCACTATATTCGCGAGGGCAAGAGTTACCTGACGATCGCGTTCGGGTGCACAGGCGGAAAGCATCGCTCCGTGCTGATCGCTGAAGAGGTGAGGAAGCGGCTGGCGAAAGCCGGGTACAACGTGAAGGTAGTTCACCGGGACTCGCCGGGGTAGCGGTCAATTGTCAGTTGTCGGTTGCCAGTAGCAGTTCTCGCCTAGCCCTAGCCGGTTGTCGCCTACTCGTGAGGGCGCTCGGCACGATTGAGCATCCAGGTCAGAAGAAGCATTAACCCCCGAACCGGTAGTACCGTTCGAACGGCAACTTCCGATAAAATCACAACTTGCGTAACATTCCTGGCAAACCGATTGCTCTGGCCGAACGGGGCTGGAGCGCGGGGGGCGTATGCGTCAACTGAAGCGGCTGCTCGATTACATCAGGCCCTACTGGTTCTACGTCGCGGCATCCGTGGTGTCGATGGCGCTGGTCGGGGTGTTTGATGCGTTTCGCCTTCTGCTGATCGGACCGATCTTCGATTTCGTTCTGAATCCCGGCGAACAGTCACGGGAACTTCATTTGTTGCCGACAACGCGATGGACCCTGCAGTTGAACTGGTTCGTCCCCGGGCACTTTCACAACGTGTGGACCATGGTGGCGTTCGCGCTGGTCATGGCGACTGTGCTGAAAGGCATCTTCGATTATCTGGGCACGTATCTGGTGAACTATGCCGGCTTTGGCATGATCACTGATCTGCGTAACGAGTTGTATACGGCGACACTGCGCCGGTCGGTGGCGTTCTTCCAGAAACACGCAACCGGCACCCTGCTTTCGGCGCTGGTAAACGACATGGAGCGGGTGCAGTACGCCATGTCGACAGTGCTGGCGGAGTTTCTGCAACAACTCTTTACGCTGATTTTCACGGCGTGTGTCGTCGTGTTGCTCGGCGGGCGTCTGGCCTGGGTACTGGTGCTATTCATTCCGTTCGTTTTGGGATCGGTGCGACGCATCGGCAGGCGCGTGCGGACGACTACACGCAAAGGCCAGGACAAGCTGGCGGAGATACAGAACATTCTGCACGAAACGATTACCGGCGTCCGTATCGTGAAGGCGTTTTCCATGGAAGCGTGGGAGACCAGGCGTTTCCGCGACGCAGCGAAACGGCTGTTCCGCGCTAATCTGCGCTCGGTAAGCGCGGCGGCGGTGAGTTCCCCGCTGATGGACATCATCGGGGCAATCGCCATCGCGTTACTCATTCTGCTGGGACGCGAATACATCAAACACGGAATCTTTACCGAGGGCGTTTTTCTGGCATTCATCGTGTCAGTTTTCAAGCTCTATGAGCCAGTGCGAAAATTCGCGCAGTTCAACAACAACTTTCAGCAGGCGCTGGGTGCGTCGTCGGCAATCTTCGACTTTCTCGATGCCCACGACGAGGTGGTGGAGAAGCCTGGTGCCATTAAGCTGCCACCATTCCACCAGGGCATTCGCTTCGAGCACGTGTACTTCAGCTATCGGGATGGGAAAGACCACCGCGAGGTGCTGCACGACATCAACCTGGAAGTCGCGCCGGGCGAAGTCGTCGCCATCGTTGGATCGAGTGGGTCGGGAAAAACTACGCTGGTGCATCTGCTGCCGCGCTTCTTTGATGTGACGCATGGCAGGCTGCTGATCGATGGACACGATGTTCGCGATTTGACGGTGGCATCGCTGCGGTCGGAGATTGCGATTGTCACCCAGGACACCATCCTGTTTAACGATACGGTCCGCAATAACATCGCTTACGGACAGCCTGCACTGGCCAATGGAAAGGTCGAAGAAGCGGCGCGAGCGGCGTTGGCGCATGACTTCATCCAGGCGTTGCCGAACGGCTACGACACAGTGATTGGCGAGCGCGGCCTCCGCCTCAGCGGTGGCGAACGTCAGAGGATTTCGATTGCGCGCGCGATCCTGAAGAATGCGCCGATTCTGATTCTTGATGAGGCGACGTCGGCGCTCGATAACGAGAGCGAGGCGCTCGTCCAGTCGGCGCTGCAGAATTTGATGACAGGACGCACCGTGTTCGTCATCGCCCATCGGCTGTCGACGGTGCGGCGTGCGGACCGAATTCTCGTACTGGAAAGCGGCATGATCGCCGATGAGGGCACCCACGAGCGCCTGATGGCCCGTACCGGCACCTATCGGCGGCTGTATGAAATGCAGTTTGTGGATGCCGAGATCGGGAATGGAAGCGAATGAGACGCGCATGAAGATCCGCTCGATGACGGGATATGCGCAGGTCAAAGAGCACGTCAGTGACGAGCTCACGGTGGCGCTTAGCTTGAAATCCGTGAACCATCGTTTTCTCGATTTGCACCTGCGCATGCCCTCTGGACTTGACCCGGTAGAGATGAAGATCCGGCGCGTGCTAAAGGAAAGGCTGCACCGCGGGCACATTGAGGTCACCCTGAATCTGGAGCGCGTGGGTGGGGCTGCATTTTCGGTGAACCGTCAGCTCGTGGGCGGATACCTCATCGCGTTTCGGCAGGTGGCAGAGGAATTCGGTGTCAGCGCGGAGCCGGACCTGAATGCCGTTCTAAAGCTGCCGGGCGCGCTGAACGCAACTGAGGATGGCGATGCCGGCGAACAGTTAGAGAAGCATGTGACTCGAGCTCTGGAGCAAGCCATCGAGCGGCTAAACCACATGCGCGAAGAGGAAGGCCGCGGAGCGGCATCGGAACTGCGAGAGCGCATGGAGCATCTGTCGAAAGCTACCCAGGAAGTCGAGTCACTTCGGTACAAAGTGCTGAAGGCGTATCACGAAAAGGTGCATGGCCGCATGCAGGAGCTGATCGGAGCGCACGCGGATGCCGATCGTATTCTGCAGGAAGCCGCCATGCTGGCCGAACGCAGTGACATTCAGGAAGAGCTGGTGAGGATGAAGAACCACATACAGCATCTTCTGTCGCATCTCGATACCGGCGGCGAGGTGGGCAAAAAGCTGGACTTCCTGCTGCAGGAGATGAACCGCGAGGCCAACACGTTGCTGTCGAAGACGACGGGCGTTGCCGGTGAGGCGCTGCGAATTACCGAGTTGGGTCTGGCGATGAAATCGGAGATCGAGAAGGCGCGCGAGCAGGTGCAGAATTTAGAGTGAACAGCGAATGAGAGAGATCGTGTTCATCATTTCGGCGCCTTCGGGTTCGGGCAAGTCAACGTTGACCGCGGAGCTGCGCAAGGTCGTCGATCACCTCGAGTTCTCCATCAGCTACACCACGCGTGGGCCGCGCGGCAGCGAGCACAACAGCAAAGAATACTTCTTCGTTACGCGCGACCAGTTTCAGAAGATGATCGAAGAAGGACAGTTCCTCGAATATGCCGAGGTCTTTGGCAACTGCTACGGTACGGCGGAGCGGTTTTTGCGCGAGGCTTTTGCGCGCGGGAACGATTTGATCCTCGATATTGACGTCAAGGGCGCCGAACAGGTCGAGAAGAAGCTGCCGGACGCGGTGAGCATCTTCATCCTGCCACCGTCACGCGAAGAGCTGGAGCGGCGATTGCGGCGGCGCACGCTGGCGGAGAACGAAGAACGGCGGAAGCTCACGGGAGACAGCAGGACGGCTGAGGAGTTGGAGCCAATTGTGCAGCGCCGCTTGCAGGAAGCGTCGCGTGAGATTGAGAAATATTCGCAGTATGACTATATTCTGGTGAATGAAAAAGTCGAGCCGGCCATCGACGTTCTGCAGTCGATTGTGCAGGCGGAACGGCTGAAACGTTCTCCGGAGCCGCCGAGGCCAGGGGATGAGCAGGTGAGGGCCACCGCTAAATTGGCAGAACGCCGGAACATGATGGAACAGGTACAGACGGTTCTGGCAACGTTTGAAGAATCCCGTTCACACACGACTACGGAGTGAGGCATGAAGCTGGTAGAAGGATTCGACAGTAATTATCGTTATGTTCTGGTCGCAGCCCGGCGTGCCCGTCAACTTCAGAATGGGGCTCCGCCGGTAGTGCAGCCGCATTCGCATAAGGCGTGCCGCATTGCAGAGGAAGAAATCAATGCCGGCAAGGTAAAGTGGGTCGTGCCCGAGCCGAGCAAGACTACTGCTCGGGTGGCCGACCCGATGTTGTCGCAGGCGGTAGGGGGCGAAGCGGACGACTAGTAAGCATCCTCGATTCTTGTCAGTTAGGGTGAGGCGCTCTGCCGGCCTAGCGGAGTCGGCATGTACTGCGGCTCTCCAAGGCTGATGCCAGCTCGCCTTATGTCCGCGTTTTCCCAACACGGAGCGACTGATGACCTTTCGACACGGCAGTGCCAGTTTCCCTTGACGCCTCACGGTTCGTCGCGCGAAGTTGGTTCTGGACGCTATCTGTAAATCGGCTCTTTGCTAACTCCTTTAATTGAGGTGCTTTACGTATAAGTCGTTGGTCTTTGCGACTTTGCAGGGAAATTTGCGTTAGCCGATGATTCTATTGAAGTAGGAGGATGGGGAGGGTGCACCCCTTGTGCACTAGAATTGGTGCACACGCCGGAAGCTAATTTTCGGGCTGCTGGGACGAGTCGCCGAGAACGAGGAACTCCGGACGGTTTAGATCGGTACTGCATCTACAGGGTATGAAGATTGTTCTGGGAGTAACCGGGGGCATCGCGGCCTACAAGGCCGCAGAGATCGTTCGCCTGCTCGAGGAGCGCGGCGTCGAAGTGCAGGTGGTCATGACCGAGGCGGCGCAGGAGTTTGTTCGTCCGCTGACGTTTGCTGCGCTTTCGGGCGAAAAGGTCATCACCGGACTCTTCGCTGCCGGTGATGAGCACGCAAACCTGGACTCGGCGGTCGAGCACATCGCGGTCGCGCAATCGGCAGATGCCCTCCTGGTAGCTCCGGCGACGGCGGATACGATCGCCAAGTTTGCGCAGGGCATGGCCAACGATTTTCTTTCGACGCTTTACCTCGCCACCAAGGCGCCCGTAATTGTCGCTCCTGCGATGAACGTCAACATGTGGGAGCATCCCGCGACGCGGGCGAATTTAGAACTCTTGCGGCAGCGGGGTGTACAGATCGTCGAGCCCGACAGCGGCTATCTGGCATGCGGCATGGTGGGAGCGGGACGACTGGCCGAGCCGGAGCATATCGTTCGGGCTACGCTCGAGCGCCTGGGTGTCTGTCAGGATCTAGCTGGCGAGACTGTGCTGGTAACGGGAGGCCCAACGCATGAGCCGATCGATCCGGTGCGGTATATCGGCAATCGTTCCAGTGGAAAGATGGGTTATGCCCTGGCCGAGGCTGCGCTACGGCGTGGAGCGAAAGTCATTTTGGTTAGCGGGCCAACGGCGCTCACGCCGCCATCGGCGGCAGAAACAATTTTTGTAGAGACAGCGCAGCAGATGCGCACGGCCGTGCTTGATCGCTGGGAGCATACCGGCATCGTCATCATGGCGGCGGCCGTAGGCGACTATCACGTGAAGAATGCCGCGGCGGAAAAAATAAAACGTGGTGGGCCGATTGAACTCGAGCTCGAGCCAAACCCTGACATCCTCGCTGATCTCGGCAGCCTGCGCGAAGCCACCGGCAAGCAGACGCCGCTGTTGATTGGCTTCGCCGCCGAAACAGAACACTTGCTGGAGAATGCCCGATCAAAGTTAAGCAAGAAGCGCGTGGATGCGATCGTCCTCAACGATGTGTCACGTACGAACGTCGGCTTCAGCGCCGATCGCAATGAGGTCACGATCGTGAGCGCAACTGAGACCATCGCGCTGCCGGAAGCCAGCAAGCTGGAAATTGCACAGAAAATTCTCGACGCGGTCGTTCGCTTGCGGCGACAACCAGCTACACTGGTGCGTTCACCGGTTCGTAGCTGATGGCCCTCGATCCTGAAAGCAAAAATCTCATTCTTGAACGGCTGAGCTTCTATCGTGAGCTCGGCATTGAGCCGCTTTATAAGCGCGGGATGGATCGAAGCAGCACACCCGCAAACCTGGTTGAAGAACTTCTCGACCTAATCGCCGCCGAAGCTGATAGGTTGGGTCAAGCCCAAGAACAGACTGCCGGGGAGTCATATATCGCGACAGCCGACGATCGTGTAGCCAAGCTGACGCTGATCGCTGACGACATCGGCCCCAATTGCCAACGCTGCAAGCTCGCGAAGCTCGGGCGCAAGCGGATCGTATTCGGCACCGGCGATCCGCACGCTGAGCTGATGTTCATCGGCGAAGGTCCTGGGGCTGATGAAGACGAGCAAGGCCTGCCGTTCGTGGGGCGCGCCGGTCAGCTGCTGAACAACATGATTGCGGCGATGGGGCTGAAGCGTGAGCAGGTTTATATCGCCAACATCGTGAAATGCCGTCCTCCCGGGAATCGCACGCCGGAGCGCGACGAGTGCGACACGTGCTCGCCATTTCTCATGCGGCAGATTCGCGTGATTCGGCCGAAGGTAATCGTCGCGCTAGGCGCGACCGCCGCGAAGAATCTTTTGGCGGTGAATGATTCGATGGCCTCGATGCGTGGCCGGTTCTACGACTTCTCGCCAGCACGTACTTTGGGCGACCCCGACCAGCCATTCGATTGCAAACTGGCAGTCACGTACCATCCGGCGTTCCTGCTGCGCGATCCCAGACAGAAAGCCGAAGCGTGGAAGGACTTGCAGATGGTGATGAAGTATCTGGGGCTGAAGCCGCCGGCGAAGAAGTAGTGGCGGTGTCGTGAAGTTAGTTTTGGTACCAGTCGGAATGAGGTGAAAACTGGTGGCACACGCGACACTGAGTCACCGTCCACTGATAGAGACACGCCGGGCACACGCCTCCGGTATCAAACGTGTTCCAGATGTGACGGCACTTACACACCCAAAGGTCGTGTTTCGCGGGTTGCCAACCGCAGAGCGGACATCGAATGTTTGGCCCCGACGGTCCTTGCTCAGCCTGATCGGCCACCTCGGGTTCGCGATCGAGCACGGTCGACAAGCTATCCTCGGATTTGGATCGGTGTTTCATGTCCGTTAGTGTCCATTCGACCAGATATTAACCCACCATCCGACTGCTTCTAAAATGACCGTGTCGCCGGCGCGATCAGTGGCCATTTAAGCTAACAAGCATGCCGAGATATTGCGATGTGGCGGTGCCAGTTCCGCTCGACGCCACATTCACCTACATACTTCCGGACGATCTGCCGAAGCCGTGCGTCGGCGGACGCGTGATTGTTCCCTTCCGCGAAAAGCGGTTGTGCGGCATTGTGACTGAACTGCACGATCGCGAGCCCCAATTCAAAGCCAAGCCAGTCGAGCAGGTACTGGATTCAACTCCCTCGCTGGCGGATGAGCTGATGCAGTTGGGAAAGTGGATCGCGCACTACTACATCGCGCCGATCGGCGAGGTGCTGCGCACCATGCTGCCGCTGTCGGCCGAGTTCCGCCGCGCCACGGGCTATCACATCACCGACAAAGGACTGGACGCGCTGCATGCGGCTTCGACGTCAGGCTCTTCTTTACGCGCACGCCTCGAGCCCGAGCAGCAGATGCGCGAGTACGCCGTGCTGAACCGATTGGCGGACGGCGAGGTAGTGCGGGCCGAAACATTGCGCACGTCGGCTGGGGCAACGCGCCAAGTGCTACTCGGACTCCTGCGCAAGAAATGGATTGCGCGCGAGGACCTGAGCGGCGTGAGAGATGCGAGCCGGAATGTGCAGGTCGCAAAGCTGCTCAGCAGCTATACCGGCCACGACGGGCCGATCGAAGGTGAAAGCACCGAAAATAAGCCCGAACACCCATCCGCAGAAAGGGGTCCTTCGACTGCAGCGGTCGAGAACCGACCGCCTTCGCTCAGGATGACACCAAAACCCAACTTCAACCAGCTGACGATCGTGCGTTACCTCGAGGCGCAGCCCGGGCAGCAGGCCCATGTTTCCGCGATCCGCGAACTGGCGGTGCCACGAACGACGTTGCAGACCCTGGTACGGCGCGGGATCGTGGAGATCAGCGAGGTGCCCGCGGGATTTCGTGTGTCCGGGCTGAAGCCTCGAAAGCTGGAATTCCTGTTTAGCGCGGCGCAGAAGGCGGCGCTGACCCAGATCGGCCGAGCGGTGGATGCGGGGAAGTTTCTGCCTATGCTCCTGCACGGTGTGACCGGCTCGGGCAAGACAGCAGTGTACTTGTCGGCCATGCAATCGATGCTGGCGAAGGGGCGATCGGCAATCCTACTTGTCCCGGAGATCGGGCTGACCCCCGCGATGGCGGCAGATCTACACCAAGTATTCGGTGACGAAGTTGCGATCCTGCACTCCGCGCTTTCCGATGATGAGCGGGCCGAGCAGTGGAAGCGCATCCGAAACGGCGATGCGCACATTGTGGTGGGGACGCGCTCGGCGGTGTTTGCGCCCGTTTCCGACCTGGCGTTGATCGTGGTGGACGAAGAGCACGATCATTCGTACAAGCAGGACGAGACGCCGCGCTACCATGCGCGCGATGTGGCAGTTATGCGCGCCAAGATGAACAACGCAGTCGTCGTGCTGGGTTCTGCGACGCCATCGTTGGAGACGTATTACAACGCGCAGCAGGGCAAGTACAGGCTGATGGAGCTGTCGGAGCGGATCGAGAAGCGTCCGCTGCCCGAGGTCGAGATCATTGATATGCGGGGGGAGTTTCAACGCACCAAGAAGGACCACGTGCTGTCCGAGAGGCTGGTTGAGGAAATTGGGGAGCGGCTGGAGCGCGGCGAGCAGGCGATGGTGCTGTTGAACCGCCGCGGATATTCGGCGTTTGTGCTGTGTCGCGAATGCGGCGTAACCGTCGAGTGCAAGAACTGCGCGATCGCGATGACGTATCACAAGCGCGAGAACCGGCTGGTGTGCCACTACTGCGGGTTCGTGCGCCCGGCGCCAAAGACGTGCCCGAAGTGCGGCAGCGAATATGTGCAATACCTCGGCGCAGGCGCCGAGAAGCTGGAACACCTTCTGCACAGCATGTTTCCGAAAGCTCGAATTGGACGGCTCGATCGCGACACGGTGCGCGGACGCGATGATCTGGAGCGGATGCTGAGCGCTCTGCAGGCGCGGGAAATCGATCTGCTTGTAGGAACGCAGATGATCGCCAAGGGGCACGACATTCCCAATGTCACGCTAGTTGGCGTTGTGGGCTCGGATGCGGCGCTCGGGTTTCCGGATTTTCGTGCGGCCGAGCGGACGTTGCAGTTGCTGACGCAGGTCGCGGGGCGCGCGGGACGCGGGGAGACTCCGGGAAAAGTTGTGTTGCAGACCTTCTTCCCGGATCACTATGCGATTCAGTACGCAGCGGCTCACGATTACCGAGGGTTCTACGAAAAAGAGGCCCGGTTCCGGAGTTGGATGCACTATCCGCCATTCAATGCGGTGAGTAAAGTCCTGGTGCGAAGCCCGAAGCTCAAGGAAGCTCTGACGTGGTCGGGAATTCTGGGGAAGTGGTTCGAAGCGACACGGCTCGAGGGCGTGCGCGTGATTGGGCCAGCAGCAGCACCAATCGTGAGGCTCAAGACGGAGTATCGATATCAATTTCTGCTGAAGTCTGCGAGTCGCGAACGGATGAACAATGTGCTTCGGTCGATGATCCAGTACGCGGTGGAGCAGAAGATCCCGCGGGCGAACTTGGTCGTGGACGTGGATGCGCTGTCGGTGGTGTGAGGCGACTAGATAGTCGTCAGTGGATAGAAAACGAAGTTGCCAGTCACCCGTAAACCCAGATCCCCGTTCGACTCGCTCCGCTCCCTCAGGATTTCGGCTCTGTACCCGGCCGCCCGCAACGCGCCTCAACTCGACTCAATCGCCGCAGCGGCCTCGCTTAGGAGGGCAAGTTCTGAATTACGCCGGCTACTTTGGCCAGGCTTTGAGGGCTTTGCGGAGTTGGACGATTTCGCCGAGGTGGTAGGCGTTGTGGTCGGCGGCAAGCAGCGCCTCGCGCATCAGCGTCTGTCCCTGGCTGCGCGGGAACGGTTCCAGCAGCGGGCGTGAGCGGTCAAGGATGAGGCTGCGCATCTCCTCCAGCAGGCCGGTGATCGAGTCGACGCACTGATCCCAGGCTTCCTCCTGCGGCGGTTCGTGTGACGGGGGCCAATAGCCCGCGGGCCATGGCGGGGATTTGTGTCGTGCATCCTTGGTGAACTCGACGATGTCCCACAGGGCAATCCGTAGGTGCTCAAGAAGCTCCCAGGCCGAATGCGAGAAGCCCGGCGGCACCTCGCCGCGCAAGTCTTCGGGAAAGTCGGCCACAGCCGCTTCGAAGTCAGCATGGGCCTCGCCCCAATCCAGAGCTTTAGCTAGTTGCTGACGGATTTGCTGGTCGTGGGTCATAAGAGTTCGCGTGTTTGGCGGGAACATAGTAGCAGTGGATAGTGGTTAGTGAAAAGCAGTTGTCAGTGGCCAAGTTGCCAGTTGTCAGGAAACTACCTATTCGTGAATTGGATCGTTCGAAATGACATCGATCGGCAAGCAGCGAGTAGAATAGACGCATTCGGCGAGGAGTGCCTAAGGCTGATTCGATGCGGACCCACGCCATACAGGTAATCCCGATCTCATGCCACAAATAGGCAGTTTTACGCTTCTTTTGGCCCTTGCGCTCGCGGCGTACTCCTTCATCGCTGGCGGGCTGGCGCTCTATCGCAAAGATGACCGATTGACCGAGACCGCACGGCGTGCGGGGATCGCGTGCTGGGCCGCTGTGACCGTGGCCGCGGTCGCATTGGTGATGGCGGCATTCGGGAACGACTTCTCGGTGGCCTACATCCTGCATCACTCGAATCGCGACCTGCCGCTTGCGTACAAGTTCGCTGCGCTGTGGTCCGGGCAGGAAGGCTCGCTACTGCTATGGGCATGGCTGCTTTCGACGTATGGGCTCGTAATGCGACTGCGCTACAAGGTCGATCCGCAGCTCACGGCTTATGCGTCAGCGATCGTGGCGGCGGTGCAGGTGTTTTTCCTGTCGCTGATCAACTTTGCCGCGCATCCGTTTGGACTGGTGAAGGGGACGATCCCTCCCGACGGCAACGGGCTGAATCCGCTGCTGCAGTATCCCGAAATGGTGATCCATCCGCCGATGTTGTACCTCGGTTACGTAGGCGTGACCGCGCCGTTTGCGTTCGCGCTGGGCGCGCTGATCATGAAGTATCCCGGCGAGAAGTGGATCCACATCACGCGCCGATGGACCATGGTGGCGTGGCTGTTTTTGACATGCGGAATCTTTCTGGGCGCGCACTGGGCGTATGAGGTGTTGGGCTGGGGCGGCTACTGGGGATGGGACCCTGTGGAAAACGCTTCCCTGCTGCCGTGGCTGACCATGACCGCGTTTCTGCATTCGGTAATGATGCAGGAGAAGCGGGGCATGATGAAGATGTGGAATATATGGCTCATCTTCACGACGTTCCTGCTGGCGATTTTCGGCACGTTCCTGACACGCTCGGGTGTAGTGAGCTCGGTGCATGCCTTTGCGCAGTCCGGGATTGGTATCTGGTTCGTGTGGTTCCTGGCGATTTCGTTCGCCACGTGCGTGTATTTCTTCGTGCGGAATCGCGAGACATTGCGCGGTGAGCATCGGCTGGATTCGCTGGTGTCGCGCGAGTCGAGCTTCCTGTTCAACAACCTGGTGCTGCTGGTGTCGTGTTTTGCGGTGCTGTGGGGAACGTTATTTCCGGTGCTGTCGGAGTGGGTGACGGGCAGTAAGGTTACGGTCGGGCCTCCGTTCTTTAACCGCGTGAATGTGCCAATCGGGTTGTTTCTGGTGTTCCTCACAGGTGTGGGGCCTCTGCTCGCGTGGCGGCAGACATCGCTTGACAGCCTGCGCCGGAATTTCTTGATTCCGACCGTACTTATGGTGGTCGCGGCCATCGCACTGATCGTCGGCGGTCTCCGGCCATGGCAGGACGCCGGATACTTCTATTCGCTGATGGCGATTTCGCTTTCGGTGTTCGTAGTGGCAACCGTCGTGGGCGAGTTCTGGCGCGGTGGACGGGTGATCGCGCGGCAGCAGCAGGTCAGCATCGCCGCCGGCATGGTCGAGATCACGCGGCGCAACACGCGGCGCTATGGCGGATACCTAGTGCACCTCGGAGTAGTGCTAGTCATCATTGGGTTCGCGGGGCTACCGTTCAATCAGGACAAAGAGCAGGAGCTGGGTTTCGGCGACAAGATGCAGATCGCCGGCTACACGCTGGTGTGCCAGTCCTACACGCAGGATGACAAGCCAAACTACGAGAGTGAGTGGGCCGTGCTCGACGTGTACAAGAACGGCAAGAAGTTGGACACGATGTTTCCGGAGCGGCGGTTCTACAAGGCCAGCGAACAGACGGCAACCATCGTGGCTAACCGCTCGCGGCTAAACGAAGATCTGTATATCGTCTATACCGGACGCAACCCCGACACCGGCAGGCCGATTATCAAGGCGCATGTCAATCCGCTGGTAATGTGGATCTGGATTGGAGTGCAGCTGCTGCTGATTGGCACGATTATCGCGATGCTGCCAAGCACGAGGCCGGCGAAGTATGCAGTCTCAGCGAAGGAACCTGAGGCGGCAGAAGCGGTAAAGCAGGGCGCAGTCGGAGTGGGCGGGGATTGAAGCCGCAGCCGCTCGTAGAAAGGGCAGGTCCTTCGACCCAGTCGTTGACGGCTTCGTCAGACGGGCCGTTCCACGAAGCAACAAACAGCAGATCCCTCGCCCGCTTGGCGGCATCGAACTGGTGATGGGTAACTTGAAACTCCAAACTCGAAACTTGAAACTCCGTCTCGCACAGCTCGCGCTCATTGCCTTTATGGCGATCGGCTTCATGGGCGCGGACAACGATGCACGCTTCACAAAGCTCGGACATCAGCTGATGTGCATGTGCGGGTGCAACCAGATCCTACTGGAGTGCAACCACGTCGGCTGCCCGTACTCTGAGCGCATGCGCAACGAGCTGACGGCCGGACTTGAGCGCGGTGACAGCGATTCGCTGGTGTTGCAGGCCTTCGTGCAAAAGTACGGCAACACGGTGCTGGCGGCCCCGACATCGAGCGGATTTAACGTGCTAGCGTGGATCACGCCGTTCCTCGTGTTGGCACTGGCTACTGCTATGGCGGTATGGCTGGTGCGGATGTGGAGAGCGCGTCCTGTGGCGCAACCTGTGGCGAGGCCGAATCTTGCTAGCGCGGAGCTGGATGCCCTGCGCAAGCGCGCGCGCGAGGAGACAGAATTCTGATGCATGCTGTAATTGCGGCCGCGGCGAGCGAAACTCCATTCATCCTATTCGGGTGCGCGCTGTTCGCTGCCGCACTGTTTGTCTACGTGTTCTATGAGCCAGGGAACATTGACGCGGGCGAGGCCAAGACGCGCTACGGCTACCTCGAGGAGCGCAAGAACGCGACCTATGAGAACCTGCGCGACCTGAGCTTCGAATACAAGGCCGGCAAGTTGAGTGAGGAAGATTATGCACTGCAGCGCGCTGCCCTCGAAGACGAGGCGGCTGCGATTTTGGCGGAGATGGAGAGTATTGAGAAGGCGCAGGGGGTGAGGGTGTGAAACTTTTCACCTCCCGGGCTAAAGCCCAACGTCGTGATGCAATTTTCGACACGACTAAAGCCGTGCCCTTTCAAAACCACGTCGCAGCCCAATTTATTTCGCCGGGTAGGGGTCCTTCGACTTCGGCGGCCAAGGGCGGGCCACCTTCGCTCACGATGACAACCCTGGTAGTTTGGATGGCACTTCTGGCAGCGGCGGTCATCAGCGCCTCGGCCGAGAACATCACTGGCACAGTAACCAACGGCACGACGGGTAAGCCTTCGGCGGGCGATGAGGTCACGCTTCTGTCGCTGTCGCAGGGAATGCAGGAAGTTGGATCGGGTAAGACTGACGCACAGGGGACATTCTCTCTGCCTGCTCCAGCAGACACGGGCACGCCTCACATGGTGAGGGTTACGCACAACGGCGTGAATTATTTCCCGCCGGGCGGTCCGCTGATGCCGGGCGCGACTTCGGCGCAGATCACCGTGTACGACACCGCGAAGAAGATCGACGGGCTGTCGCAGACGGTCGAGGTCGATCGATTCGAGGCACAGGGTGATCAACTGCAAGGCATCACGCTGTTCGCAATCCGCAATGAATCGAAGCCACCGCGCACGCTGGATGCGGACCAGACGTTCGAGTTCGTGCTGCCGGCGGGTGCGATAGTGGACCAGGGCATGGCAAAGTCACCGGGAGGGCAGCCGCTGAACGTGTCTCCAGCGGAAACCACGACGAAGGGCCGCTATGCGTTCAGTTTTCCCCTTAAGCCGGGAGAGACGCAGTTTCAGGTGAGCTATCACATGCCTTACAAAGGCGAGTTGAGTTTCTCGCCCAAGCCGCTGGCCGAGGTACAGCATTTCGTCGTGATGACTCCGGTAGGCATGAGGTTCGCCGCGAAAGACAAGCAGCGGTATCAGTCGATGCCCGACAATTCGGGCGCCGGCGTGATGGTCGCGACCAATGTGAAGCCGGCCGAGGATCTCGGGTTTACGTTGTCGGGCACAGGGCAGTTCGCTGCCGAAGGCCAGCAGGCCGCAGGCGGTGACGGTGGCGGACAGCCGGCTGGGCGTGATAATCGGCCGGGCGGAGGCCTGGGCGCTCCTATCGATTCGGATGATCCGCTGCATGACTACCGTGCTGTCATCCTCGGCGTATTTGCAGTTGTCCTGGTCATGGGCGGAGCGTACGTCGTCACCAAGTCAAACACGCAGGTAGTTGCTACAGCAGGCTCACAGGTTGGCGCCCAAAACTCGGGCGCGAACCTGGGGCAGCGGGCGGGCGATAAGGGCGGGCCGACCCAGGATCGCAATGCAAAGCTGCTTGAAGCGATGAAAGAAGAGCTCTTCCAGTTAGAGGTTGAGCGGCAGCAGGGCAAGATTACCCACCACGAGTACGAGAAGGCAAAGGCCGCGCTGGATGAAACGATCCGAAGAGCGGTGGCGAGGAAGAGCAGCAACTAGCAATTAGCAACTAGCTCTTCGCTTTTTCGCTCTTGCTCAAAGCGATTAGCCTTCGGCGGCCCGCCGGGGCAAATCTGCACCCAGGCCTGGTGCCGAGACTCCCCTGGCTTTCAGAATCTCCCCCTCGAAGCGTAGAATCGGGAATCACCAGGGCGAGGGCATCGTTAGGAACTACGGCTTGGTGGCGCCTGTCGAAACGAGGTTTTGAGGGTCATGACGCTCACGCAGAAGGGTGTCAAGGTAGTGGCCGGACGAATGCCGAAGATGATCACTCCGCGCGCGCATGCAGCGCTGGATTACGCCATTGCGGGATCATTCTTCCTGATGGGAGCACTGTTCTGGAAGCGAAATCGCCGCGCGGGGATGGGATCGCTGCTGTGTGGGGGTGCGACGGCAGTGGTGAGTGTCCTTACGGATTATCCTGGCGGCGTCAAGAAGGTAATTCCCTATCCGTTGCGCGAACAGATCGATACGGGACTGGTCGCCATGGCCGCAGCCATGCCGCGACTGATGGATGTGGAAGACAAGCGTGATGCGAAATTCTTCTCGCGCCAGGCGCTGGCCCGAACAGCCATTACCGCCATGACCAATTTTGAGCATGGCGACGGCAGGCGGATCGGACGAGAGCGGCGGAACAAGGAACAGGAGTTTGGAGTCTAGCTCGGACTCTGTTCGATGCTAATGTTGAAGTAGCAACCGCATTTGGTTAACGCAACCTAGCACCATCTTCCACATCTACATAGGTGGACGACTGCGATGGGAAACACATTCAAGACAGCGTTGTTGCTGACAGCCATGACGCTGTTTTTGCTTTTTGTCGGGCAAGCATTTGGTGGTGAACGCGGTATGGTCCTGGCGCTCATCTTCGCCGCCATTATGAACTTCGTTTCGTATTTCTTCAGCGACAAGATCGCGCTGGCCGCGTATCGGGCACAGCCGGTGACGCGAGAGCAGTTGCCGCGCGCCTATGAAATTGTCGAGCGGCTAACGCAGAAGATCGGCATCCCGATGCCAAAGATGTACGTGATTCCAACCGACTCGCCCAATGCATTCGCCACGGGACGGAATCCGCAGCACGCTTCCGTGGCGATGACGGAGGGCATTCTGAATCTGCTCACCGACGAAGAGATGGAAGGCGTACTGGCGCACGAACTGGGCCATGTGCGCAATCGCGATATTCTTATCAGTTCGGTAGCGGCGACACTGGCTGGCGCAATTACGCTGATGGCACGCATGGGCTACTGGGCGTCGCTGTTCGGCGGCGGAGGGGGGCGCGACAGTCGCGACCGTGGCGGCGGGTTCGTCGCGCTGCTGATGCTGATTGTTGCGCCGATTGCGGCGACTCTCATTCAACTCGCCGTTTCGCGCTCACGCGAATACGAGGCCGATGCCAGTGGGGCGCGGTACACCGGAAATCCGTACGCCCTGGCAAGCGCGCTCCAAAAACTCGATGCCTATTCGAAACGACTGCCTATGCAGGCTACGCCGTCGACGGCCCACTTGTTTATCGTGGCTCCGCTGTTGGGAATTAATTTCGCGAGCTTGTTCGCGACGCATCCGCCAATCGCAAAGCGGATCGAGCGGCTTACGGGGCGTCCAGCAGAGCCGGAGCCTTAAGTTGGATTCTTCTCGACTCCCAGTAGCAACAACATGCTGGGGCTTCCTCTTGATTGCCTAGTAGCCTGGCGCCATACCCGAACGGCCCATGACTGTTTTCCGAAGAGTAATCGTTACTTAAGTTGCAGAAGATTGACAGGAAGGTCATCCTGCGTTTGCCTTTTTTGCCGAGCGCTCCTGTATCTGGCTTTTGCGAAAGGTGATAATCGCGTCGAAAGAGGATTCGCTGACGAAGCTGCTTCCCTCCAGACGCTGGCGGCGGTTCCGCGCGATCAGGGTCGGAGCGAAGCAAGGGTTCCCGAGCCTCGAACCCTGGTCTTTGTCGGTACCGGCCTTATAGGGATGCGAAAATCGGCGCGCAGAAGAATGCCGGAATGGAAGTTCCGGCAGGTGAGAATGCGGATTGAGGCGACCCGAGCCCAGGAAGTCTGATCGGACAATTGCTTTCCCTAAGCTGACCTGGGAAGAGATGGCCGCGACCGATCGGGCCCCCGGAACGCCGCACTGAAGCTCGGCTCTACCCGAAAATGCTGCGGACATACGAATTCTAAAAACAGATCTGGCTAACAGCAGCCTCCGATCGCCAGCTCTTTCTCTGGCTCGCCAAAGGCTTCTTCCGGTATGGGCGTGCCGTGCAGCGTCTTCCAGCAGCGGCGACCCGTCTCGATCAGCACCAGCACGACCCCTACGATGAAGATGCTCATCAGGGTCGAATCAAGGTAACCCTGAAACTCTTTGCCGGGCTGGTGCGTCAGTGGCCAGAAGATCGTCTTGATTCCAAGCACTCCCGCCGTCAGCGTGGTAACCGCGACGAAGCACATGGGGATGAATGTCACCCAGGCATACTTCGTTTTTCCCATATTAATGAGGAATGTCGTACACACCGCGAGTGCTATCGTCGCCAGCAACTGGTTTCCCGTGCCAAACAGCGGCCAGATGGTGGAGATGTTGCCGGTGTAGATCAAATATCCCCAGCTTAGAACGACCAGAGTCGTGGCTGCCAGGGTGCCGGGCCACCAGACCGCATGGGCAAACGGTTTGTGGATCTTGCCGATGAGTTCCTGCATAACATAGCGAGCAACGCGTGTGCCGGTGTCGACGGTCGTGAGGATGAATAGCGCCTCGAACATAATGGCGTAGTGATACCAGTAGCCCATCAGCGCATGCATACCAGGCAGACCGCGGAAAATCTGCGCCATGCCGATCGCCAGCGACACCGCACCACCCGTGCGACCGGCAAGTTGCTCACCGACTTGCTGGGAGAACATGTCGAGGTTGACGGGGTGGAGTCCGAGTTTGGCGAAGACTGCAGGCGCGGTGTTGATCGCGAAGTAGTCACCCGGGAACATCGAGGTGGCAGCGATGAGGGCGAGTACAGCGACCGTGCCTTCACACAACATGGCGCCGTAGCCGATGGTGCGGGCGTCGCTTTCCTTGTCGAGCATCTTCGGCGTTGTGCCTGAGGAAATCAGCGAGTGAAATCCGGAGATCGCTCCGCAAGCGATGGTCACGAACAGAAACGGAAAGAGCTTGCCTTTGATGATCGGGCCTCCGCCGCTAATGAATGGCGTGACCATGGGGAACTGTACATCAGGATGAACCAGGAACACACCGAGAATAAGAATCGCGATGGTGCCCAGCTTCATGTATGTGGAGAGATAGTCGCGAGGTTCCAGCAAGAACCACACAGGAAGCACCGACGCAACAAATCCATAAATGCACATCAAGACGGTGATCTGGTGGCCATTGAAGGTGAGCGAGCTGGCCGCAGCGGAAGAAGCGATCCAACGGCCTCCGATAACGCTGGCAATGAGCAAGACCACGCCCAGCGCCGAAGGTCCCGCGATCTTGATTTGCCCAGGTGTGCTCTTGAACATGAGCAGGCCCATAAGGATCGCGATAGGAATGGTCATCGCGATGGTGAAGACTCCCCATGGGCTGTTGGCAAGTGCATTGACCACCACAATGCCAAGTCCTGCGAGAGTAACCAGCAAGATGAAGAGCAGCGCGATCATGGTGACGAGGCCGGCCCAAGGTCCGGCTTCCGTGCGCGCGATGTCCGCCAGCGAGCGCCCCTTGTGGCGAATCGAAGCGACCAGAACAGTGAAGTCATGCACGCAGCCAGCGAAAACTGCTCCGAGCAGGATCCAGAGAAATCCCGGGGCGAAGCCAAACTGCGCCGCGAGGGTGGGGCCTACCAGCGGGCCAGCACCAGCAATCGCGGCGAAGTGGTGGCCAAATAACACCCACTTGGGAGAGGGCACATAGTTATGTCCGTCTTCGTAGAGATGAGAGGGCGTTATGCGACGATCATCGAGCACTACGACCTTTGCGGCGATGAAGGCACT
>Ga0306926_10001489_pt1 | contig 23344 bp, 19 predicted proteins | sample flu12Cox44000178_FD_203759 | JGI IMG/M metagenome (GOLD analysis project Ga0306926, IMG submission 203759) | Lab enrichment of tropical soil microbial communities from Luquillo Experimental Forest, Puerto Rico - flux8day.12C.oxic.44.000.178 (v2)... | ecosystem: Environmental > Terrestrial >...
GCGTCTATCGGAACCTTGAGAGCTCGTTGACCGACGCGGCACAGTTTGCCGAGCTCCTGCTCGATCCGCCAGGCGTCAGAGATCCAGCGGCCCCGGAGTCATTGGGCCAGGCGCATTTCGGAGTAGAGATGCGCGACGTCGACTTCCGGTACAGCCCCGGCCAGCCGCTGCTGCTCGAGAAGTTCTCACTGCGCATTCCGGCGGGCGCGCGGGTGGGACTGGTCGGGCGCTCGGGCGGCGGAAAGACGACGTTGACGCGGCTGCTGCTGCGCTTCGTGGATGTCGAGAGCGGCGCAATCCTGCTCGGCGGCCAGCCGATCGATCGTGTACGGCAGGAGGACTTGCGCAAGGTCATCGCGTACGTGCCGCAGGACCCGTCGATGTTCCACCGCAGCATCGCCGACAACATCCGGGTCGGGCGGCCGGGCGCGAGCGATGACGAAGTGCGCCGCGCGGCGCAGTTGGCGCACGCGGCCGAGTTCGTCGAGGCGCTGCCGCACCGTTACGACACGCTCGTCGGCGAACGCGGCGTCAAGCTATCGGGCGGTCAGCGGCAGCGGATTGCGATCGCGCGCGCAATCCTGAAAGACGCGCCGATCCTAATCCTGGATGAGGCGACGAGCTCACTCGACTCCGAGAGCGAGGCCCTTATTCAGGTGCGCTTTGGACGCTGCTTGAGACGCGCACCGCGATCGTGATCGCCCACCGGCTGTCGACGGTCCGGCGGATGGACGAGCTGATCATCCTCGACGCCGGCCGCATCGTCGAACGCGGCGCGCACGAGGATCTGCTGTCGAGAAGAGGTGTCTACGCGTCGCTGTGGGCCCACCAATCCGGAGGGTTTTTGTCGACGATGGTAACCGCCGATCTGGTGGCGGTCGAGGCGGACGCGCCGTAGGAAATGCTGATACCGGTCCATCCGAAGACTTCACGATTAGAGAGTCCTTACGAAGGTGGCCCGCCAGAATCGCGCGAACAATTTCGGCGACGGCCCGGCTGTCGCCCGCTTGGGCGCGAAGAACGAGTGCCTTTTCAGCGCCGGTCGGTTCGGAGCGACTCATGTGCCGCAGATGTGCCCTATAAAGGTAAATGGAGAGCGGCGGATCCCCACTGAATGGGATGTGGTAATAGGGAATTCCCACGACCTTCGCGGTGGCGATGTGCGCGTCGATGTCAGCCCCTTGCTCGGTCGCGAGGCGGAGGTTGATGATCGACGCGGTGATTTCCCTTCCGCGCCCTCGTGCCATTGGATGTTCCCGAAGGTCACGTTAGTGGACGGAAATTATTGCGGACCACAGGTCCGGCAGCTCGTTAGCTGTGCGTACAAACCACTGCGGGACAACCATTTGCCTCGTTATCTACAAATTACGATTGGTCAATTGCGCTCTCCGCGGCTGTTCGCTATTTTCAGCACACGATTTGTGAGGGAGGAGGCGAGGATGTGCATCCTATTCAGGCGCCGACAGCGTGTGATCGTGTTTGCGGGCTTCGTGACGATTGCCGCCGGTTTGGCGCCAACGACCGCCTGGGCAAGCAATGGGGCCTGGAGCGCCACTGCCGATCTGGGACTGGTGCAGGGTCCGAACACGGCGACGTTGCTTCAAGATGGGCGGGTCCTTGTGGTCGGCCGCGGTAGCTTGGGCCAGTTTGCGGAGATGTACGACCCGGCCTCGGCGACGTGGACGCGCCAGGCCGATCCGATTCGTCAGCGCCTGAATCACATGGCAACACTCCTGCCTGACGGCCGTGTGCTTGTCGTGGGTGGTGACGCGGCCGACGGCAATAAGACCACCGAGACATTCGATCCCGTCATGAGTAGCTGGGCGCCGAGCGGGGATCTGAACGTCCCTCGCACGAACGGTCAGATCGTCGCGCTGGTTGATGGCCGCGTGTTGATGGCCGGCGGGGCCGCGCTCAGCGGCTTCGATCCGTTGCAGGAAGCCGAGATCTACGATCCGGCGACCGGATTATGGACCGTGACGGGCAGCATGGTGATGGGGCTGCCGTCGTTCACGATGACCGCGCTGCAGGATGGGACGGTTCTGGCTGCAGGTGGTACTTACGACGACATCAAATCCGAAGTGTACGACCCTGTGACCGGCACGTGGTCACAAACCGGGGACGTGATGGGCGCCAAGCGAGGGTTCACGCTCACGGCACTGCCAGACGGACGTGCGCTCGCGGTTGGCGGCCAACAGACACATCACTTGTACGATCCCGTTTCGCGGACGTGGAGACCCATAGCCGCCCCGGACGTGTTCGTCCTGGCGACTACCGCGACGCTGCTGCAGGATGGGACGGTGCTCCTGGCAGGGAGTGACTTCTGGGACCGTTCTGAAAGCTCTGATGTCTTCGACCCATCGAGCGAGAGCTGGCAGCTGACGGGGAACATGGTGCAACGGCCACGGCAGAATCACAGCGCGACGCTGCTCAATGACGGCACCGTGCTGGCAGTTGGCGGGGCCTACGAAGGGGAACCGTGCAACGAAGGGCTTTGCACCTTCTATTTCCTGAAATCCGCTGAAGTCTTCACTCCCGGCGCTGGCGGCTAAGTCCGGAGCTACTGGGTGCTGGTGATCATGGACCAGTTCACCCGTCGCCTCGTCGGAGTCGGCGTGCACCGCGGTGCGGCCAATGGCGCCGACCTCTGCCGCATGTTCAAGGCCGCCATTCATGATTGGGGCACACCGCGACATCTCAGTACCGATCATGATCCGCTCTTCGAGGCGCACCGGTGGACGGCGAACCTTCGGATTCTGGAGGTCGACGAAATCAAGACCGTACCTTATGTGCCCCTGTCACACCCATTTGTGGAGCGCCTGATCGGGACGATCCGGCGAGAATTTCTCGACCAGGTGCTGTTCTGGAATGCCCGTGATCTGGAACGGAAACTTGCCGACTTCCAGACCTATTACAACGCGGCCCGCAGCCACCGGCGTTGGAGGGCCACACACCGTTAACCTTCGCCGGCGGACCCCCGGTCGCCCGTGCCGAGCTGAACAATGTGCGGTGGGTCTCCCACTGGAGAGACCTCGTCCAGCTCCCAGTCGCGGCGTGACAACGAATTCGAGAAGGACAGGAGGCCCGTACGTTTGACGCTGGTCGGCTCTTCCGAGTAAGGTCAAGTAAATGCCTCACGTCGTGGTCAATCTGAGAATTCCGTCATTGATGGTCAACTCGGCCGACGATTCGGGACCAAAACGGGTCGACAATAGCGCGGTGAGATTCATCAAGACGGTGGAGCTCGCAACCATCCCAAAGGCTGGAGCGATGCTCGACATGACGGCTGCCGCCGTCAGTGCGCCTTTTGCCTGCACGGTCAAACAGGCGGACTGGGACGAGCGGGAGAACATTTTTGTCGTCGCCTGCAGCTACGCAAAGGCGTCGATACGAGAGGCAGACTATCGAGCGCTGCTAAACAGCTCGGATTGGGTCACGAAGCCATTGCTCTAGTCGCGAAGGGCAGCGTCAGGTGACTGCGAATTCTGGCCTAGTTTTTCGATGCGGAGGGATGGCCGAGTGGTCGATGGCGGTGGTCTTGAAAACCACTGTACGGGCAACCGTACCGGGGGTTCGAATCCCTCTCCCTCCGCCAATGGACCCGTCTAACTCATCGTAAGAAAAGGCATTTTGATGAATTGGCGGGGTGTTGCACCCACATTTCCGCTTCCGCGTAGTTCGCGGGCGACGCCCTTCGTAAATGACCACACGAACGCAGGCGATGCATGGTACGCGGCCTCACGCAGACCCGCGGGCTGATACGCGGCGAGCGACGCGACATTCAGAATCCGGCTGTCTTGCCGCGACAACATGCTCGGCAAGGCGAGTCGCGTCAGATTGGTGACCGCGGTAACGTTCAGGGTAACGAGTCGCTCAATCGCATCGACGTCCTGCTCGGCGGACCCACCATGGAGCAGGTACCGGCATTGTTGATGAGCGTGCCCACGACGGCGCCGTCGTCGACGAGTTCCTGCCCACAGGGCGCGCGCTGCGTCGGGCATTGCGCCAGCCCTAATCCGGTGCCGCTCGATGCGCCCGTCACAAGTGCAATTGCTGTCCTCACTGTTGCCCATCTATCTGAGGTCGGCTCATGCTATCGAGGGACGCGATGCCGCCCCCTCCCATCGCACGACCTTCAGATCGAGCACGAAAACCGCGTAAAAGACCGGCACGAGAAACAGCGTGACGACCGTTGCGAGAGTAAGGCCTCCGATCTGGGCGTAGCACAACGCTTCCCACAACGGTCCGCCATGGAGCGCTAACGGAAACAGGGCCAGCACCGTGGCGCCCACGGTGATGAGCACGGGCCGGATCCGCCGGATACCGGCATCGATGAGGGCGTCGCGGAAGGGTTCGCCTCGATCGTGCTGTTCCTCGATGAAGTCGAATAGCACGATCACGTGGCTTACGATAACGCCGATGAGGCTCGTGATGCCAAGGATGGCAAGAAAGCCCATGGGCATGCCCGTCAACCAGAGGCTCGCGAAGGCGCCGACCGCGCCGAAGGGAATGCCGGCGAATACGATGAAGGGCTTCACGGCATTCCTGAACTGGAACACCAGGGCAAGATAGATTGCGATCAGCGACGCGAGCGCCACGATCAGCGACCGTGTCTGCCCTTTGATTTGTTCTTTCAATTCGCCGACGATTTCGAATCGATAGCCTGGCGGCAGTTGCTGTTCGAACTCACGGAGTCGCGGCAACAGTGGCGCGGTGACCTCCTCGGCAAGATGGCCTGGAGCCGGTAAGGCCGCCACGTTAATCGCGCGGTACTGATTGACTCGATGAATCACCGCCGGTTGGGCATTGTAGGTCAGGCGTGAGATTTGGCCGAGTGTGAGCCTGACCGGTGATTGGCTCGAATAGACGTACAGTTGACCCAGGTCCGTGACGGTTTCCCGTTGGCCGTAATCCATCAGCTGCACGATCGGAATGTTCTTGCGTCCCTCACGCAGGTATCCGATCGGCGCACCCACGACGCCGGAGTACATCGCTATTGCGATATCGCGGCTCGACACACCGGCGAGGCCGGCACGGTCCTGGTCGATTTCGAGGCGAGTGCGAATCGCGTCGTTGCCCCAGTCGTCTCGGACGTTGATCGCATACGCCGACGTCTTCAAAATGCCCTGCAACTTCTCGGCCTCCTGGCGCAGCACGCGTGCGTCGTCACCTTGAATTCGCATCCGCACAGGGATGATGGTCGGCGGCCCGGTCTCGACGGTGCGCACGTCGATTCGCGCGCCCGCGATTCGCGTGGTCAGGGCGTCTTGGAGTGGACCGACGAGTCGATTTGTGTCTTCGCTTCGAGCAAACTGAAGGAGGAGCTGGGCGTAGTTCGGTGCGGGCGGTTCAGGAGGGACCGAGAACCAGAACCGTGGGCCGCCGGCGCCGACGAAGGCCGTGATGGAGGCTAGTGACGACTCACCGTCGTGGGTCCGATCGTACTCGACTGTCACGTCACGAATCAGTTGATCAGATTCGCGCGCGATGCGCGCCGTCTGGGCGAGCGGCGCGTCTTCGGGCAGACGAATGTCCACGTACCCGAGATAGAAATTGTCTCGAGGAAAGAATTGGCGATGGAGATGGGATGCGAAAAACGCTCCGGCCACGAGCGCCAGAGACGCGGCCCCGAGAAATTTCCAACGATGGTCGATTGCAAAGGTGACTGCGCGTTCGTACGCCCGACCGAATCGACTCGCGCGTGGCGCGTCGGCCATCGGATCGCGTCCGGGTTTCAAGATGTAGTACCCCAAGAGCGGCAGGAACGTCATCGACACGATGCGGGAAGCCACGAGCGAACAGGCAATGGTCACGGGCAGGCTGTAGATGAACCTCCCGACATCGCCGTTCAACAGCAAGAACGGCATGTACGCGGCGATATTGGTGATCGTGGCGTACAGGATCGCTTTCGACAGCTTCTCGGGGCCAAGCCAGGCAGCAATCGATCGAGGTTGGCCATGCGCGAGCTCGCGCTTGATCGCATCACCAGCCACTACGGGATCGTCCACTAGCAACCCAAGCGCGATGATCAGAGACGCGATCGACATCTGTTGGATGTCCAGGCCGGCGAGCTGCATGAGGCCGAAGGTCATCGCGAGAGTGATTGGGATCGATAGAGCCATCAGCAGCGCCGAACGCCATTCCCAAAAACCGATGAACGAGACGAGGACCACCAGCACGACTGCTTCCCAAAGACTTCGATTAAAGAGATCCAGTTTCTCGCGCACCTGCCGCGGCTGATCCGAGGTCGTGCCAATAACGAGATCGGCTGGAAGCGACCTGCGGACCTCGTCCACCCGAGAGCGGACGGCCGTCCCAAAGCGGTCGATCTGCTCGCCCTTCTTCATTTCTGTCGACAGCGTGATCGCGCGGCCTCTTAGCCAACGTCCTTTCGGATCGCGCCATGTGTAGTAGGAGACCAGGCGCGGTGGGTGTTCGTACCCGCGATGGACGCTTCCGATATCTCGAAGATACAGCGGGGTGCCGTTGGCCGTTTCCGTGAAGACCGCGGTGTCGATGTCAGCGAGCGTGCGAAATTCGCCCGTCTGCTCGAGCGCTAACTCGCGACCTTCGGCGTTCACCGTGCCGGCCGGCAGCGTGGTGTTGCGGCTCTGGAGGATTCCCCGAACCGCGGCCGGGACGATCCCAAGCGCCGCCAGCCGATTTTGCGAATAGCGCGCCTCGATTTGCTCTTCGATCACCCCGACCCGCGTGACCCGCGATGCCTCCGGGGCGAGTCGGATCGCTTTTTCGATCCGATCGGTGACGTCATCAAGCTCACGATACGAGTATTTCGGCCCTGCTTCATGCGTCAGCACGTCGACGATCGAGGCGCCCGGAATGATGACGATCGGATCCCAGACGTCAGGATGAATGTCCGCGCGCTGCGGCAATTCTTCCCACGCGCGTCGTACCGCCCGAACCGACTCGCGGGCATCGGCCCTCGTCGACAGTCGAATGATGACGAAGGTCTCCCCCTCGATCAGGCGCAGATGAGTTCCCACGCCTTGGCGAACCAGGGCATCGCCCAATAATCTCGCTGCCTCGCGCACGAAAGACCGATCAGGCGAACCGGAGCTGCACAGCGCGACGTCGAGCGACGACGGGATCGGTGCGGCCGCCGCGGCAATCTGTCTCGAGAGGAGCTGAAGTTGCGGTCCGTTTGCGGGTGGACTCGCCACCGTCAGCATCAAAGCCGAGGTTTCACCGAATTCCTTGATGTATTGAACGGGCCCGGCACCTTCCGGCAGATCGGTCAGAGCATCGAGCTTGACCTTGATGTCGTCGAACTCCCTGCCAGTGTCGATTCGCACCGTTTCGTCCACTTCGGCGTAAACGACTGAGAGTCCCGGCCTCGTCGTTGAGGAAATCTCGGAGACACGAATGTTCTGGGCGACGCGTTCCTCGATCTTGCGCGTGACGAGTTGCTCGACCCGCTCCGCACTTTGACCGGGCCACGGCGTCACTACAGCGACCTGACGGACGGGGATATCCGGGTCTTTGCGTTTTGGCATGGCCGCGTAGGCCCAGATCCCCCACGCGATCACTCCGGCAAGCAGCACCCAGGACACCTGCCGGTTCTCCACGAAGAAACGCGCCACGCTGTGACGGGGTGGGTTCGTCTCGAGATCGGTATGCATGGCGATGGTTATGGGGTACTTGCTATTGAATTTCTTTCACTGCGTCGCCCGGCCGCAGCAAGTTCGCTCCAGACGCGACGATCCGTTGACCCGCGGTCAGGCCATCGAGGACTGACACCTGGTTACCCACCAGCGGGCCAGGACGGATGTAGGTCGCCTTCGCGAGGGTGCGTCCGTCCTTCTGCTCCAAGGTGTACACAAGGTACTGCTCGCGCGCGGGATTGTGGACGAGCGCGTCGATCGGGATCCGAAGCTGATCATGTTCCGCCGCTTCGCTGTCGACGTGAATCGACGCGATCATTCCGGATCGCAGCCTCAACGCCGGATTGTCGATGGCAACTGTAATTTCAAACGATCGTGATTTAGGGTCGGCCGCCGGAGCGACCGATAAGACGTGACCCTGAAACCACTCATTCGGGAACGCGTCCACCATCAACGGCAAGACCTGTCCGGCTCGAAACAAATGGAGTGCCGTATCTGGCGCGCTGAATCGCGCTTTGACCAGGCGCAGGTCTGCGACGGTAAACGCCGGCGTCGCTGGCGAGACGAACGTTCCGACGTCGACGTGACGCTCCAGAAGGATCGCATCAAACGGCGTGCTTAATTCGGTGTCGCTCAGCGCGATTTCCGCTTCGTGCAGCTGCGCTGCCGCTGCAGTGGCGCGGTGTTTCGCCGCCGCAAGAGCGGCCGTCGCCGCATCCACCTTGGCGCGAGCCGCATCTAGCCTCGCCTTCGTCCCGTCATACGCCGGCTTCGTGACGCTCTCCTGCTCCCACAGGACGGAGATGCGGCCAAAATCGGCCTCCGCCTGAATCAAGGCGGCCTGTGCTTCGGCGAGCCCAGCCGCCGCGGCATCGATACCGGCGCTCGACTCGTCGCGGGCACCGCGGGCTTTGTCGACGACGGCCTGATAATCAGTTGACCGAACGCGAGCCAGCGTAACCCCTCTCCCGACGACCGCACCTGGTTCCAAGGCGCGCGTCCGGCCGTCGGCAGCTGGTGCACGACGAACATCCACCACGTACCCCGCCACCCGGAACACCAGATCGACTTGTGCATTGGGTGCGATGATCGCCGAGTATGCCGTCGATTCGGCCGAGGGCGAGGATTCAACGGCAACGAGCCGGACCGCTTTGGGGCTGTGCGCCTCAGCAGTGCGCTCGTGACCGGCGCACCCGTAGGGCAGAATCGCCGCGATGATGACCAGGGCCCACAATCTGCGCGCAACAGGCGTCGTCATCGGTCCCTGCCCATCGATTTCTCGAAATCGGCCTGCGCTGTAGCGAGATCCATCAGAGCCTGCGTGTATCGATGGTTGGCCTCGGCGAGACTTGACTGGGTCTTGACAACGTCGCTGAAGACGGCCTCTCGCTGCATGTAGCGATTGCGCGCGATCCGAAGCGCGTCGGCGTTAAAGGCCTGGAGCGCCTGGGCGAGCTCGACTTCCTTCTGCGCTTCGGCGATCCGTCGATACTGATGCGCGACGTCGGCCATGATTCGCGCCTCGGCGTCTTTCAGTTCCAACGCCGCTTGCGCTTCGGCGTCTCGCTTCTTGTCGACCTCGTGTGCTTTTCTTCCCCAATCAAACACATCCCAGCTGGCCTGAACGCCCACACTGCTCACGGCATTCGGAAGGGTGCTGCTGAAATTGACAGTTCGTAACGCGAAGAGGGACAGGCTCACATCCGGGATCCGCTCCGCGCTGGCCAGTCGACGTTCGAGCTCGGCCTTGTGCTGCTGGACCTTCGCGAGCCGCATCTCTGGGCGCGACGCTAGGGCTTGGGCGTACGCTTCGTTCAACGAGACAGAATCGTTCGCGGCGATGGTGGACGCGTCGATCTCGAGCGGCGTGTCGATAGGCCGACCCATCAGGCGATTGAGTTGCTCCTTCTGCGTCTCGATCGGATCGTCCATCTTGAGGAGCTCGTATTCGGCTTGGACGCGTTGCGCTTTGACGTGCAGCTGGTCAGCTTGTAACGCAACTCGTTGGAGGACTTGTTGATGCGTCTCGCGCTCGAGCTGCTTCAGGAAATCGACCGTCTCCTGTAACGTTCGTCTGCCGCTTTCGGCCTGAGCGATGCCGTAGTACAGGTGCCGCACTTCGTTGACGATGCCCTGTCGCGTCGCGCGGAGTTGCTCGTTGCTGGCATCGACGCCTATTCCGGCGAGATCGATGCCCAGGCCGATCTTGAACTGTTGCGTGAGCGGCTGCGCCACGCTTGCGTAACCGATGAATCCGAATTGCAAGGGGCTCTCCAGCGTCGTGGTTTGCGCCGGGATCGGACCATCGTGTGGATAGACGCCGAGGCTGCCGCGCTCGAGTGTGATCCCCAGTTGCGTCAGGGGCTGCGACGCCAGTGCGTTCACGGAAAACACAGGCAGGCGGTGAGTCTTCGCGGCTTCGACCTCGCGGATGGCTTTCTCGCGCTCCAGCTCTGCGATCTTGATCGTTCGATTGGCCGCTTCCGCAGCGCGAATGGCCTCATTGAGGGTCGTCACTTGTGCCAGCAATCTCTCAGGAGCCGCGGTGCAGATGAACGCGACTAACAGGGAAACGCTGAGCTTGCTGAACGAAGGCATTTGCTTGTCCCCAAGCGATGCTAGTCGGCGATGGACGAGGAGTCTTGAACAAATTGGCTGTTCATGCACGCGGAACAGCAGGCCGGGCTCTCGGTCCGGCTCCGGCTTATCGAACGGTCCACGCCCACACGATGTACAGAATCTGCATCGGTACCCGAAGCCACATCGCCGGTGCCGGACGACCTCGCAGCAGCACACCGCGTCGCGCCGCGCTGATGTTCACGGGCCCCATCGCGATCATGAGAAGGATGAGACCGGTCGCCGCCCAGAACGCGGTTGCCGGACGTAACAGCCCTATGACGCCCGCAAGTTCAGCGATCCCGGTGACTAGTACCAGCTAGTCGGGCCGCGGCAGCGCGGGGAGGCACCATAGAAATGAGATCCTTCTTCATGGGTGTGAAATGCGACATCGCGGTGAATCCGAACATCGTGGCGAGTGCCACGCGCGCGCTCATCAGCCACGAATCAAACTTCGTCACGCCTGCGTAGCCCAGGGCAAGGCAAATCGGCAGCCAGTTGCGGAGAACACACCCTCGAAACGGGCACGCGCCGATTCTGCAATCACTTCCGGGCCGCCGGTCGCCGACCGCGCAGTGGATTCGCTTCATGGACTCTGCTCGCCTGCACTCAGTCTGAGTGCCTTTGCGCAAGCTCACGGAGCTTGCCGATGGCGTCGAGAGTCGACACGAACTCTCAGGCGGAATTCACACGAATTGAACGAAACCCTCACACCAGGCCTTTCCTGCTTCCTGTAGTCTCAGATCGTGATGCGAGAGGCTTTCGTTCTGCAGCTGAGCGACGAGAGTCAACCGAGCGAGGGCCAGCTTGTCGGTTGGATCGAAGAAGTTGACACGGGCCGCGAGCTACGTTTTCGCTCCACTGCAGAGCTACTGGCATTCCCCGGCCGATGCCTCGCCGAAAGGTCGCGGTCCAATTCCCTACCTCAACAGCGGAACGCATGAATTACGAGGACGAACATGAGTGCGCCGACGCTCGCCGATGGGGCACATGAATCGGAGCACCTAGACGCGTTTCACGACCTGTTGTTGACGCTTGCCGGAACGCTCGATGTGCGCGAAGTGTTTCAACGGCTGAGAGCGATCGTCGCACGCATCATCCCTCACGATCATATCGAGCTTGCGCTGCTGACCGACGGCGCTCACCTTTCTGTGTATGCGAGCACGGGCGACGCACCGGTCGGTCGCAAAAGCCTGCAAGCCGTTAGCGACCCATCGGTCGCTCGGATATTCAACGAGGCTTCTACCGGCCGCGGTCTTCAATGCGGTGTTTGCGTCCCAGTGTGGGCTGAGAGCCAACCAATTGGGACCTTGACGCTGCTGTCTCGTCACTCCGACATTTATTCGCAGCGCGAACTGATCCTCGCCCAAAGTGTCGCCGACTACTTGGCGGTTGTGATCTCACACCAGCGGCTGGCGGAAGCCGCGCGGCACGCCGCCGAGAGCCGCGCTAGTGCCGAGCGTCTCGAACGACGTGGGAAGATGCTCGTCGAGCAGGGGGATCTGAAGGTTGGTTCGCATCGTGTGGTCGGACGGTCGGAGGAATGGCACGAGGTTCTCAGAAAAGCTGCGCAAGTGGCGTCGACGGAAACAACGGTGCTGTTGAGTGGCGAATCAGGAACGGGGAAGGAAGTCGTCGCGCGGTTGATTCACAGCGCTTCCAATCGGAAGGACGGACCGTTCGTAGCGCTGAATTGTGCCGCGTTGGCCGAGCCACTCCTCGAATCGGAACTGTTCGGGTACGAACGCGGCGCGTTCACCGGGGCCCATCAAGCCAAGCCCGGCCAGATCGAGCTCGCGGCTGGCGGCGTTTTCTTTCTCGACGAAGTGAGTGAGATGAGTCTGTCGGCGCAGGCGAAGTTCCTGCGTGTGCTCCAGGAACGCGAGTTTCAACGTCTGGGAGGCACGCGCGTGCAGAAGGCGAACATCCGAGTGATCGCAGCCACAAACCGCGATTTAGGAAAGGCGCTCGAGCGTCGCGCGTTCCGCCAAGATCTTTACTATCGGATACACGTGTTCGATCTTCGCCTTCCGCCATTGCGAGACCGTAAAGACGACATCCTGATCCTCAGCCAGGCGTTCCTGGAGGAGATCGGGACGTCCCTCCGTCGCCCGCCTGCGGGGCTGACGGCCAGTGCAAAGAGCGCGCTACTCGGATACGACTGGCCCGGGAACGTCCGTGAGCTCCGCAACGTGCTCGAGCGTGCCGCCATCCTTAGCGACGGGGCGCCAATCACGGCACAGCTCTTGTCGCTCGGCGCCGGGCGTGCGGTCGCCGCTGCTCTCACCGACTTGACGATCGTGGAGCGACGGACCATTGAGCAGGTCATGCGCGATACGGGCTGGAATAAATCGAGAGCGGCCAGACGCCTGGGACTGTCACGAACACAGCTGTACGGCCGGTTGCGCAAGTACGTGCTGGAGGAGCCTGCGTACGCATCGGCTGAGTAAGGCGGAATTTCAGGCGCAGGCGAAGGTCTCAGCTCACCCGTGTCGTCAGTGATCGGCGGCGCATGGAGGTCGCCTTTGACCCAGGCGACTATATTCTTCACGAGCTTCGAGCATCACGGGAACGTCCGGATCCGCATCGGCCCATCCGGCAAAAAACCGCTCGTAGGCTTGCAGGCCACCCACCACGTCGCCCGCCATGGCGTGAGCGCGTGCCAGCGCCAGGGGCGCCACTGCGTGGAACGGAGAGAAGGGATCGGTCCCTCGATGGTCCAGAATGCGCTGAAATTCCTGAGCAGCTTCGTGACCGGAACCGTTCAGTAGATAAGACTGACCGCGCAGGTAAATTGGCGCGAGCGCCGCCACGAAACCCAACTCGTAGGGAGCGACCACCCGAAGGTGTTCGATCGCTCGTTCGGGCTGTTTGCCGCTCAGTTCGATCCCGGCCCGGACAATCGGGACCAGAATGGAATTGATGAAGGTGTGCTCGGGATTGGTTCTCGACATCTCACAGGCGATGGCCGCGGCGTCGGACGCGGTCCCGGTCATTGCCAGCGTCAGGGCCACGCGCAGTCGCGCATCGTAGCTGGGATTGCGGGCCAGCACGCGGCGTGCCCCACGGAGGGCGGCCTCCGTGTTGCCACAGGCCCATTCCATCCAGGTCGCCCATGCGAGGTGGCCGGTCCCGACGATCGCGAGATTCCGCAATTCAGACATCAGGGCGGCCTCCTCGTACAACTCCCGCGCCGCGCGGATCTTCCCAGAATGCCCAGCCACCTGAGCCCGCGCGCCAACCATATCGAACTCACGCGGCCGGTCGCGGCCCCAGGCCACGTGCCGCGCCTCGGCTTCCTTGTCGCCGGCGAGGACCGCAATCTGGTACAGCAGGCATCGCGTCGGCAGCGTCTCGATGTTGAGCGCGACGGCACGTTCGGAGACTTTTCGCGCATCGTCGAATCGACCCATTCCGCGATACGCGCGCGACAAATTGGAATAGGGATATCCGTGAGACGGATTTCGCCTCACCGCTTCGAGCCCCTCCTGGATCGCGCGCTCGAACTGCCCCAAGAAGTTGTGGATTAGCGTGAGGCTGTTCACCGGCCGAAACTCTTCCGGAAATGCTTGTTTCCAGTTTTCGAGCGTCTCCGTTGCGCGTGGCTGGTCGCCAGTCACTTCGTAATGGTACAGATACGTGATGGAGAGGCGATCTCGCGCGCCCGCCTGCTCCCGCCGCTCGTAGGCGAGCGTCGCATATTCCTTCGCCCGGTTTGCGTCGCCCAGGTTGCTGTAGATCCTCGAGAGCGTGACGTACGCGGAGACAAAGTTCGGATCGAGCTCGATCGCCCGCAGGAAGAACGGGATCGATTCAGCCGGGTGCGCCCAGCGTATCAACGTTTCAGCTTGATCCGCCAGAAGACCCGCCTGGGCTGCCAATGTGACGATAGCGCGGTAGTGTTCGGCAGACCGGTCCATGTCGCCCAGCGCATAGTACGCGTTGCCGATTCGCTCCAGAATCTGTAACTCCAATTCCTGGCGGCGCTCGCCCGCGAGCCTTGGTAGCAGGTCGCGCGCGTGGCCGAGCACTGCTACAGCCTCTCGGTGCGCGTATCGGCGTGTGGCGTTGTGGGCCGCGAGGATCAGGTATCGAGTGGCGCGCTCGTAGTCTCGTCCCTCTTCACAGTGCAGGGCAATCTTGGCCGCCATCTCCGGTTGCACGGGAGTATGCAAGCCCTCCAGTCCATCCGCCAGACGTCGGTGAAAGTTCAAGCGTGGCGACTGACGCAAGCTTCGATAGAGCACCTCGCGGTAAAGCGCGTGCCTGAACTCGTACTCTGATGTTTCTATGCCGTTACGCAACTCTCGTGTGCCGGCAGTTTTCAAGAATTGCTGCCGTTCGGCCAACGTACTCAGTTCATGTTCTATCTGCGATGAATCGCGCCCGAGCATCGTAGCGACAGACCAGGCGGTGAAGTGCTGACCAAACACGCTGGCGCAGCTGAGGAGTTGCCGCTCCCTGGCGCTCGCATGCTGCAGCTGCAGCTCCAACATCTGTTTGAGTGTTTCCGGCACACCTGGATCAACCTGATCGAGCGGAATCGTCATCGTCCAGCGTCCGTTTGTTTGCGTAAGCACTCCTTGCTGTACCAGATGGTCCAACATTGCCGTCATGAAAAGGGGATTGCCTTCAGACTGGCGGTGAATGACAGTTGCGAGTCCGCCCGGGAGATCGCTGACTGCAAATTCTGTGGCCAGATACTCTGCCACGTCCGATTCTTGAAGGCGCTCCAGTGTCACTTCAGAGCTGAGCCTGTGCTGGAAGAGGTCCTGACGAAGCCTTTTGAGAGGGCTCTCTGTCACGATCAAATCGGCGGCGCGAAATGTCCCCAACACGAGCAGCTTGGCTGGTTCGCGACGACGAGCAACTACCGAAATGAAATCCAGAGTCGAATGATCGACCCAGTGAAGGTCTTCGAGGATGAGCACCAGCGTCAACGACTGCGTGATGGCCTCGAGCGCCTCGCAGAGCTCGCGGACCATGCGCTCACGCGTTGCGCTGAGCGTCTGCCGCTGCAATGTCGCCTGTTGCCCTACCGGCATCAGGTGCGGAAACTGAACCAGCCAGGTCGGGGCATGCGTCGCCAATGTGCTGATCAGCAGCCGTCTTGCCTCGCCTCGCACGAGGTGGTTGAGCGCTTCAAAGATCGGATAGTACGCCTCCTTGCCTCCGAACCCTTCCACCGACTGGCCCCGTGCGACGCGGACCGTCGGATTACGAACAGCCGAACGCTCAAATGCGTCCGCAAGGCTGGTCTTTCCAATACCTGGCTCGCCAACCACGAACACAAGCTGTCGTCGACCAGCCATCGCCCGGGCCAGGCAACGATCTAGGTCGGCCATGGCGGTTGCCCGGCCTAACAGCCGGAGCGTCGGATTCCCGAGGGCATCGCGATCGGCCACGGGGTCGTCGGTCACGGGCGCAATGAACTGGTAGCCTCGTTTCGGGAGAGTTTCGATGAACGTCGGAGTCTCGGCGTCGTCGCCGAGTGATCTTCGAATCTCCAGGATGTACCGGCGCAGGACCTCTGGCTGGACGAACGTATCAGGCCAGACCGCGGCCATCAGCTCGTCGTGGGTGACAAGACGTCCGGGGTGTTCAACCAGATGCCTGAGAACGGCAAAAGGCTTCGGCGTCAAGGAAAGGCGCGTCTTCTCGCGCCACAGGCACTGGTTGACGACGTCTAGGTGGAACGGGGGGAACCTCATCAACGATCGCTCTCGCCCATCATTGGTACACTAATGCTTCTGGATCTGGTTTCTTCGGCCCATCACCCACAAGTCGAGCATCATTACGCCGGCAACTCCCAGCAGCCGATAGAGCCCTAACTGAGCCAAGCAGAACGTGACTACCAACGCGTGTGCTCAGAGTGCGTCAGCGTACCGGTTCGTACCGCATCATCACGATCCCAGAACCAATCGGTGTGGTATCGACCAACCGCAACATCTTTGTCGTGACCCCGTCCGCCAGCAGACGCTGACCGCGCCCGACGATGACGGGATGCACCATCAAACGGATTTCGTCGATCAGGTCGTGCTCGACCAGCGTCTGCCCGAGCATGGCGCTTCCGTACATCAGAATGTCGCCGCGGTTCTCGCGCTTAAACCCTTCATACGTAACTCGGCCCAACAACAGCGCATCGCTTCGGAATAGTTGCTGCGCGTTTCTTGATGCTAATCGCCGGAGCGGAGTACGTCTTGAATGAATTGGCTGAGACGCGCGCACCGTTGTCCTGTGAACAAACACACCGTCCGTCAAGGCGCACCGATCCCGACCAACACGGCCAGTTCGTTCAAGACACCTTACTGAACCTGGCAGTACCATGGCTCTCAGTCGGGCGGGGTGGCAGGCGTCGCGGCGTGCAAATACCCGTCGCGCTCACACCGGTCCAAATCGGCGATGGAATCTCGCGTACGAGCTGCACGTGACGAACTACCGGTCCGTGGAAGTCTTCCTCACGCGTGTCGAGCTGATGCAGGGCGTTCGCGATGCAACCGAGCTAGCGAGTGTCGACGGGAAAGCGCTCGTCGATCGACTTGCTCTCGTCGGCACGCGGCCCAACGGGTCGGATCCCAGGATTGTCGGACCGGAGCTAAGCGAGACGCTGTGTTCGAATTTCCGCATGGCGAATCTGACGGTGGACGCCGCGCCAACGACCGGAGCGCTCACGCCGTCCTCAACCAGCGCTCGTTTCAGGCCGCGCCATTGATGCGGCGAACCTCGCGGTTAGGACTTTCGCTGGACTCGAGCGAGAAGCCCAGGCTCAGCCTCTTCAACAAAGCAAGGTCAGACGGTGTCGCGCCGAGCATGCGACGAAAGGTGCGCGTCAGGTGAGCGCTGTCCGAAAAGCCTGCTCGATGAGCCGCACTTGTCACACTGGCGCCGTCCGTCATGTCACCGGCCGCCCGCTGGAGCCGAAGCCAGAGAATGTACGGTCGCTGCGGAGCGACATCGCAAAGTTGTGCACACGGAGTTTGGACATGGATGGGCTCTATCACAATACCGCGAAGGGCGCGAGGAGCTGTGATGTCAGTGTGCAGTGATTTCGAAGTGTGCGGGACTGAGTGCACTCAGAAAGTCCCGTGCGTCGAACGTGTCGCCAGCGGCGACAACGCCTGCTTTTCTCGCGAGTCCGTTGATGATGCGCTCGGCTGCTTCGACAACGATCGGCGCCGAACTGGCGTAGATGTCGCGGCCACGCGCCACCAGTCGTCGTTCGGCGTCTCTTCTGCGAACGATCACGTCCATGACGAAGCGCTGAGATGAACGCCCGCTCGCGTCCGTCGGCGTGGGCGGTGGTGTGTCGGGATTGTGGAGGTCCGCCAGCGGCGCCTCGTTCAAGAACATTCGGATCACCGGAGCTCGCAGATGCCGCGAGACAGTGATGGTTTCGGCGAGCGGGAGCGAAAGGACATTCAGCTCACCGAACGGCTTCGGAAACTTCCAGCTGCGGCCTGGCGGCGGATCGGCTCGCTCGAGCATGTTGTTCGAAAAGTAGAAGCGTCGGCCGCGGTTGAGTGCACTGGTCAAGCGCGTGCCACGCGTGGGCCTCCAGCTGTCGAGTGCGACCGCGATCGCGATTTCGTCAGCTTCCTCCCAGTCCTCCATTGCCGCCGACGCCATGAGATCCCCGAGACCGCCAAAGAACGCCATCGCGGGAACAACGGTCACGCCGGCGTTGCGCGCGCGCACCCCGAACCGCTCGAACACCGTCAGCACGGCGCGCTGCTCGGCCGCCAGGTCCAGATAGTGAACACCAGAGCGGAGTGCTGCCTCAACGACGGGAATGGCGGTGTCGCCAAAGGGCCCCGCACAATTGATGACAGCCACGCTGCCGGACAGCGCGGCATCGAGCAGGCACGGCTGCGCCACGTTGGCGGCACGCGTCTCCAGATCAGGATACGCCGTGCGCATCGCGCGCAGCCGTGCGGCATCACGCCCGGCGGCGATTGGTGTTGCGCCTCGTTTGCGCAATTCCGCAACGACGAAGCGTCCGGTATGCCCATAACCGCCAAACACCGTTACTCTTCGATTCGGTGGCATGCGTGCAGTACAACACTCGCCGCGAGACGACGGCTATCGAAATGTTTAGCGAAAAGGGACGCGCGCATCCAGGGCCAAGCTCTTTTCCGGAGGAGATGCCGGAGCTGATTGCCGAAGAAGCCACTTGTCTCTGGAGCGTGGGAGGTAGACGGCGGCCCTCGAACGTGGTGAAATCGAGGCGTGGCGGAAATCGTTGCGGAGACGCTCTACCGATCGCGGACGGTCACGGTTCGCGATACTCGTTGCCGCGGAACCTGCGCCCACGAAAGTCCCGAAGAGTGGACCACCAGCACGCAGCTGGTGTTCCCGTACCGGGGCGTCTACATCAGACATGTCGGGCACGATCAGGCGGTGGCAGACGCCAACCAGGTCTTGTTCTTCAACGCCTATCAGAGTTATCGCGTGAGCCATCCCGTTGCCGGCGGCGATGCCAGCCTCTCACTGGTCATCAGCGAACCGCAGCTCGACGAGCTCGCCCCGCGAGAGTTGCTGCGCGACGATCCCGGTCCGATGTTCCGTCCGCTGCGCGTGCGCATCGATGCGCGGACGCAGGCGCTCATCACGCGCTTGCGTCACCGCCTTCGCCGGCAGATCGCGGAGCCGCTTGAAGTAGAGAGCCTTGCGCTGGCCATGGCGCGGCGCGCGCTCGGGCGCCGGACGGCGCACCAGCCGGGCGCCAGTGCGGGACGCCAGCGACTGGTGGATCGCGCGAAGCTGGCGCTCGCGAGCGACCTCGCGCGACGTTGGACCCTTGCGGACATTGCTGCCGAAGTGCGCGTGTCTGCAGTGTATCTCACGCAGCTGTTCCAGCAGGTGGAAGGCGTGCCGCTCTATCGGTATCAGCTGCGTCTGCGACTCGCGCGTGCGTTGGATCTGCTGGCCGAGTGCGACGATCTGACCGCGCTCGCCCTTGAGCTGGGTTTCTCCAGCCACAGTCATTTCAGCGCTGCGTTCCGCCAGCTCTACGGTCAGTCTCCTTCGGGCTTGCAGTCCGGCCTGCGCCATTAGCGGCTCGCGCGCGCGCCAAATCCGGAATGGCCGTGTTTCCCTCCTGGTAGAACACGATCAGCGTGATGGCGGCAATCTTCCACGTGCTCGCGTCTGGTACCAGTTCCCGCTCGGCAGCTCGACGTCCTCTCGCGCGAGATTGCACGCGTCGGCAATCGCACACGCGGCTTCTGCGCCTCGACTGCCCGGAAGACAGCTCGCTCGAGGTGTCACGAACGCGTTCTTCACGTCGCGCCTCTCAGCCACTCTGAGGCGCCGCACCGGCATGTGCAATTTGTGGCTTGGGTGCGGCGCTCGCGAGGACCAATTTCGCCTGTCGTGGCGTCGCCTCTGATGGCGGCAGGTCTTCAAGCGAAAAACCCAAGGTCACCCTATTCAACAACGCAAGGTCTGACGGTGTCGCACCGAGCATACGACGGAATGTGCGTGTCAGATGAGCGCCGTCCGAAAATCCCGCTCGATGAGCCGCGCTCGTCACCGTGGCGCCCTCCGTCATGTCGCAGGCAGCCTGCTGGAGTCGAAGCCAGAGAATGTAGGGTCGCACTGGAACGCCGACCGACTCCGTAAAGGCGTGCATGAAGCGCGACGGAGAGAGGGCAGCGATGTCCGCCAGTTTCTTCAGAGACAGATCTTCGAGCATGGACGGTGAGTCCTGCAGGTAGCTCAGTACACGCAGGACCCCGGGATGGATCGCCACGGTACGTTGGCCACGCAGGAGGAATTTCAGCAGCCAACGTTCGACGCGCGCTTCGTTTGGAGTCGGCGCCAACTCGATGCGCCAGCGGCCAACTTCACGTGCAGGTACGCACTGGATCGCACTGCCGATGTGGTCGCAGAGGGCGGCACCCAGGTCGCTCTCCGCGCTGATGAATCCGATCAGCAGGGTGCCGCCCCGCGCGTCCAGTTCATGAAGGGCGTCTGGCCGGATCCAGACCGCAGGACATTTCCGCCATCGTTTCTGCGGCGCGCCGCGTATTCGGAGTGACCCGCGGAGCGTCATCAGTAGCTGGACGCAGTGATGACGGTGAGGCGCGGCCGCGAAGCCCGGGCCCCAGACGATCTGCACCTGTGGCCATGGTGCCATGCCCTTCCGCGCATGGAGCCGCATGCGGTGGATTCTGGCATCGCGCTGCGCCGCCTGCAAGTAGCCAGTTCGTTCAAGGCCCGAGCGAGTCTTGGTATTAGGATGGGAACGATCTGGGCTTCCTGACGTCCGGTTGGCACCGCCGATACCGCCTCGAGGTTGCGTTGCCTCCGACCGTCGTTCTCAGCGTTGAAGGAGATTCACATGCCCGTCGCCCTCGATCCCAGACACGCGAGTTCTTCTTCGCGAATGGCCTGCGGAGCAGATGAGTGTCGACGGTGAACTCGGTCACCCAATGCGCCCAATCTGCAATTTCGTCGTCCCGCCAGGGCTAACGGTCGAGGCGACACGCCAGCTCGTCAGCAGGGTCAGCTCCGCAATCGCCGAGGCATGCAATCTGCCGCGAGAGAACGTCCCCCTCCCGAGCGGCAAGAAAGTCAGTACGAGGTGGGTACTCGGATTCTTCATCGAATACCCACTTGACCAGGCTTCTCTCGATGACCTTAATGGCGCTCGAGAATCCGATGGTTCTCGAAAGCATTGAGGCAGCCATGCAAACGCCGAAGGGGCAGCTCCGGTAAGGCGGCGGAGATCCTGGCGATGGCAAGCACATAGAGCCTGGCCAATAGACAACACAGGGAAAGCGCCGCCCGCAATGGACCCATGCCACCGGATGCAGTCATCGAGTGGAACGAGATCCATTGGACGCCGCTCACGGCGGAGCCCCGCGGAGTCGACTACATCGAGGCGAATGCCATTGGCCGAGTGGGTGCGGCCGAAGCTGGGCCTGTGAGGCGAAGGAACGAAGGTAACCGTGGCCGACGGCGCTCACTGACGAGGAGAGATTGATGAACCTCGTCGTGGGCGCAACCGGCCCAGTTGGCTTAGGAGGTGAGATCTGCCACCAACTTCGTTCCGCTGGGCAACCCGTTCGTGCGCTCGTGCGTCCGACGGCGAACGCGGACCGGCTGGCAAACCTCGCGCGGATCGGCGTCGAACTCGTCCACGGCGATCTCAGAAATCGGCCTTCGTTGGATGAAGCTTGTCGGGGAATCGAAACGGTGATCTCCACGGCATCGATTATGGTGTCGAGTCAGGAAGGTGACACCATCGAGAACGTCGATGCGACCGGGCAAACCGATCTTGTCGATGCAGCCAGTGCCGCTGGAGTTCCGTCGTTTGTGTATGTCTCGTTTTCGAAGCATATCGACCGGGACTTTCCCTTTCGAAACGCAAAACGTGCCGTCGAGCAGCGCCTGAAACACAGTCGACTGGCTTACACGATTCTCCGGCCGACGTTTCTGATGGAGGTCTGGCTGAATCCGATCGCCGGTTTTGATTTCCGTCACGGCCACGCGCGGATCTTTGGTCTCGGTCGCAACCCGATCAGTTGGATTTCGATGTACGACGTCGCGCGTTTCGCCGTGATGTCCCTTGGCACGCGGCTGGCTCGCAACGCGACGTTCGAGCTGGGCGGTCCGGAGGCGTTAAGCCCTCTTGATGCCGTCCGGATTTTCGAGGAAGTCAGCGGACGTGGATTTCAGCTGGAATTTGTTTCTGAGGAAACGCTCGCCGAACAGCAAGAGAATGCCCCGGATTCGTTACAGCGCTCTCTTGCGGGCCTGAGGCGGTGCTATGCCGCTGGGGATGCGATCGACATGACTGGGATCCTCAGGTCATTCCCCGTGGCACTGACATCCGTTCGAGATTACGCGCGCCGCATTCTCGCAAGTGATCAGACGATGACCTGACAGACTCTGAACACGATCTGCAAGTCAGCCAATTCGTTCAAGACGCGAGCGAGTGTCGCTCATTAGGATGAAGTGATTCTGAGGTGCTAACGCTGCGATCGCGAGGCAGTTCGCGTCGGCCCGACGGTAAGGATGGGGTGGCGTCCAATCGCGGTCGACACGCCGGGAGCACAGAGGTGATGCGGCACGGGCGCTGGCAAACACCCTCGCAAACGCGCAGTACCGCACGCTCGACGGACAAACGCACATGGTGAAGGCGATAGCGCACGCTCCGGTACTGGCGGAGTTCTTCAGAGGTGGATCGCGGCGGAGGATGGTAATGTCTTGAGTCTGGTGGAAAAGCAAAAACGCGTCATCGTCCGGCGCAGTTTCAACCCAGAAGCTGCACCCGCATGCCGGCGGGTGCCGGAGGATGACGCGATGGACCACTGTACGAGGAAGCTTCAGCTCTCCGCACACGGGTCTAACGCGACGGGAATGAGCGCCTGAATCAGTGCCACGCGCGCATCCACGTCCGGCGCCGCCGTGTTCGGCACCGGCAGCAGGCCGATGTCCTTCCTTTCTGTCGAATCTGTCGTACCTTCCGTGCCATGGGTGGTGCCCTCCTTACGAAGTGAGTTGTTCTGGTCGGGGAACACTCACTTCTATATCCGCCCGGCAGCCACGAGCACGGTTCCATCAGCCAGCGCCGTCGCTGTGTGTCAGGCACCATCGTTCGAAGAACGCTGCAGGGACGAAACCGCACGCACCGAATTCACGTCCAGCTATCCACTTATGGTCGATGCGGCCTGGCTTCACACGACCGTCACACAAATTCAGGCCGGTTTAGGGCCGTTTTCAGATGCCAAGACCCATTCGACGAGTTCGCGTGTCCAAGGAATCAAGGTCCAATCCTTGACAGAATCCTTGACCAAGGCGATGATCACGCTATGGCGAAGGTGACGGGCAAGTTTCAGATCACGTTGCCAAAGGCGTTGGTAGAACGATGCGGAATACGGGTCGGTGACGAACTAGAGTTGCGGGCGATTGGTCATTCGATTCACATCGACTGTCGCGGGCCAAAGGCGGAATCTCAGCGGTCCCGCGACAAGCTTGCCCACTTTGATCAGGCCACACGACGACAGCAAATCCGAGCGCGCAGTCATCCACTGCCTCAGACACGTTCGCGCGGCTGGACGCGCGAGGAATTGTACGTACGTGGCCGGGCTCGTTGACAC